>Ga0098060_1000368_pt1 | contig 21212 bp, 33 predicted proteins | sample 21_taG_FD_77063 | JGI IMG/M metagenome (GOLD analysis project Ga0098060, IMG submission 77063) | Marine viral communities from the Subarctic Pacific Ocean - 21_ETSP_OMZ_AT15319 metaG | ecosystem: Environmental > Aquatic > Marine > Oceanic | place: Pacific Ocean | collected 2015-01-19 | reverse complement strand
TTTAACACTATCTCTTGTAACTACTTCTGTTTCTGATTTTGTGCCTGTAAAGTTTGGTGATTCAGTAGATGTTGCTACAACATTAAAATCTCTACTAATAGCATTAAGTATTATTGTTGTTTTAGCAGAGTTGTCACTTTCAATACCCAATACATCAATAGCTTTAATCATGTACGTTCCTGTCTGTGCAGGTAATACAATACTATTGGCAGGTTTACCAATCTTTTGAGCTACTACTAAACCCTCCTCAAATTTAGTTGAAGATGTTAAAGGTGTATGTCTAATAATGTAATGTGATAAATCCAAATCGGTTATAGGTGTCCAATTAAGATGAACAACATCACCAACAACATTACTAGAAAAATTTGTTACATCAGATGGTGGTGCAGTTTTACCTATTACTTCATGAGTAGTTGTAGTAAATGATGAATGAACATTTAAACCATTTATTGACCTTGCTCTTACATTATAAATAGCACCATCTTCTGCATTTACTAATTCAAATATATTACCTTTACTTCTACCCAAAGTAATAAAATCACTTCCTACTTCGTTAGTGTTTTGTGCTTGTACTTCAAACTCATTAGTTGTTCCCTGATTACTAGAGCAAACTACTTTCATAACTGTTATTGGTGTTTCTGCATATAATCTTAATTCATCTGTTACAACCATAGCAGGAGGTGTAACATCTTGGGGTGACGGTAATGTTGTATTATCTAAAGCGAAAGCAGATTCTTCTGCGTTCCAATCGTAAACTGATGAAGATGTTTCGTTAAGTATTATTGTTATTGTTGGTGTGTTGTCATTACTAAAACTCCATTCAGCAACTTCAAAAACTTTACTAGAAAATCCTAATCTTGTATTTGTTACTGCAACAGTATCTCCCACCTGTAATTTGAAACCAGTCATTTTTATTTGTGCAGATAAAACTATTTGTTGTCTATTTTTAAATAAACTAATCTTTGCAATTCTCTGACATGTAGCACTCGATGTTGTGAAAGGTAAATTTATATTTGCATAAATACTTTCACCATCTGCATCGGTAAATGTACTGCTTGTAACTATTGGGTAATCAGATGGTTGCCATTCAGTTTCTTCTGACCTGAATACACCTTTGACTGTATTGAATAAATCTTTTCTTGAACGTTTAGATTCTATTGCTATTGGTGATACGAAATCATCGTCTGTTAAAGTTATGCTTGGTGAAACATACTGACCACCTTTTAAAATAAACTTACCATTAGAATATGATAGAACACCTAAACAACTTGTTAAAATATTGTTTAATATTTCCATTGGGGTGTTGTTGGAGAAAACAATACCATTACATGTATATCTTTTCTCAGTTCCACCACCAACTTTAGTTACATTTTCATCACATAAATTTGCCATTGTTGTAAATGATGTTGTATCAATATTGTCTGTGCTAATTCCTAAACCTAGTTTTGTATCAGTTAAGTAGTCATAAATACATAATGCAGGATTACTAGAATGAGCTGTACTACCTGTTCTAAAATCTAAAACTTTTTTACCTTTGATTTCTGCACTTACATTTGGGAGACCATTTGGAAACATATCAGCATCGTAATCTAATTGTGCATAGATATATGATATCCCTCTTAACCTATGTTCGTCTGTCCAATGAGAAACTTGTGTAACTAAATCTTGGTCGGCTAATTGGTCATCGCTACCAAGATGTAATTTGAATTCAACAGCTTGTCTAGTATAAAAAATTGATAAAGGTAAATTTGGAAAATCTGATTCTTTAACATACTTATCAGGAGATGTAATTCTATTTCTAGCGATACCATTTGCATCATTACCTATTGCTTCTAATGTTAACGCTTCGTTATCGAAATATACTTTATCTACAGATTGTATTTCATGTGATGCTAACTCAATTAGTAGATGTAATCTTTTGTTATTGTTTGTTGCTTCCATAAATAAAATAGACCCTGATTTTTTTGTAGAGCCATAAACAGTTTCCCTAGTAGTGACAGGTTGTTTCTGCATCAAGTTTGTGTTCGACAATTGTTGACGATATGCACTTGCATCAAGAGACGGCATATCAGGTGTAGGTGCTAATGCTGTTGCACCTGCTACCATTACAGCACCAGTTAATATCATCGCAGGGTTTCCTACTAAAATACCAACTGTTATTACAGCTTGACCTACTGCACCTAATGCAGATGAGATTGCACTACCCATCAGTAGAACTCCTTAGTTAATAAATATGAAATTTTTTTTATGTTCAAATCTTTATCCATTCTTAAATAATTTACTTTTTTATTTTTACCTATCTTATCAGTAAAATATTTCTTGCCCCATTCTACGATTGATTTAACATCATTCATAGATAAAACATCAACAAGCCAAACAATGTTACCAGACTTCCAATTATTTACTTTACCAGTTTTCATGTAATGTTCTTCGTTAAGTTCATCTAGATATGCCCATGATATAAAACCCGACATTCTATTTTCTTTATAAAAATATTTATATTGCTTCAGAGAAAAAGGTGTAGATAAATAATCAAACAATTCTTCTCTTGTGTTTTCTTTGTATCTATTAAATGAATGATAAAAATTAACTGTGTCGTTAATAAGTTTCAATCTTTGATGTATTGAATTCATTCTTAATAAGAATATAGTATTCCTGCAAACAAAAATACTAATCCAAATCCATTTACAAAAACTAGAGCATAATCTTTAGTTTTTATTCCTACAACTAACCATCCAATAACTCCTACAAATTGAATATAAATATTTAATGGATATATATTAAAGGATGTTAAAACCAATCCTAAAGATAAAATAATAGAAGAAACCCATTTAAGTTTTTTCATAAGACATTAACCACCACCCCAATTGATACTCTTGTCTTGCAATGAGTCAATAAATTCTAAACCTTTATCATCTGTAAAAAATTCTTTTTGGTCTTGGTCTGTGTAACGTCTTTCTACAGGTCGTTCTAAAATAATTAATTTATTTTCTACTGTAATAGCAACTACAGTTCCATCACCATCTTCATTGATACTCATAGTGTCTATAAAACCCTCAAAAGTTTGATAAGGTGTATCAACTACTTGGGTTTCATTTGATACGGTGGCTACGACTCCAAAAAATACTTTAACTACTTTACCTTGAGAATCTTCTGTTAGTGCTGAAGAAATAATACTGTTGTCTAAACCTGATAAAGAAATACTAATACCATTTGCTCTTATGTCTGCTGATTCATCAACTGCACTTATACCTAATAAATTACCTGATGGAAAATAAGTAACACCACCAAAAGTTATTTCATTGTAACCAGTCCAGATATTTAGTGGGTCAGTATAATTTATAGAAACAGCAAAAAAAGGTTGTAACTCTGAGCTGTCAAGTTGTGCTTGAAAGTCTGTTCCTATAGAACGTGTCATTTTTTAATTGTCTTTTTTCTTTTTACTTTTGTTACAGGTTTTGCTTTTGTTTTTGTTTCAGTTGGCTCTACGGTTTTAATTTCCATAGCTTGACCCTCTGCTACAAATACACTTGCTAAATCTTCTTGCCATTTATCATTACACTCAACGTGTTCATCTTTTTTATAAATCTTTGTTGCGTTGCCACTTTCGTTTGCAGTACCACACGCATCTATCAACATTTTAATTTTCACTTTGCACCTCTAATTCATACATTTTTTCAACAACTTGTTCCCAAGATATCGGATTACTTTCCCATTCAATACCACCATATAAAAAGTCAATACGACCCTCTAGATTTCCTTTGATACGAAACTTCGCATCTTTGTCAATCTTGTAGATAGCTTTTATTATAGCCATCTCTTTATTTGAATATGGTGTATTCATACACATATCATATCTCTTTAAGTGGTGCAGGACAATGAGCAAACCTGCACCACCAGTCTAGTTAAAGACTAACTAAGCGTCCTCTGAATCCATAGGATTTCCTAAGACTCCTTGTATGCTAATAGGAGTACCATTTGAATGAGTTCCTGTAGCATCAATTTTGACTCTAACGTAACGTTTAGACCCTATGTAACCTATTTGGCTAGTTTGGGGTGTTTCACCGTTAGCATCTAGTGTTAAGAAGATTCCACTACTATCAACACTTCCCTCTGTAACAGAAGTAGATGATGTAACAGCAGAGAATGTAGAATCATCATCAGAATCTTCAAGTATGAAATCAAACTTCACACTACCTGATAATGTATCTCCCTCTATACCACTATTTACGACAAACATTAAGGATTCAAATCCTTTTCTGTCGACTGTTGTACCATTTGCATCAGCAGTAAAAACTTTAGCGTCTTGGCATGTAACAGCTTTTGTTATATTTGAAATATCTCTCATGCTATCCTCCGTTATGCACTAATGTTTTGTAGTCTAATTGCTTCGGGTAGAACTACTGTTCCCCCAACCCTACGTCTTGCAACATATCTAATGTTACCACTTGTAGCTTGTGAGTATGGGTCTCTCATTACTGAAAGATTAACTCTGTCTACGATTGTGTATGCTCTAGAAAAGTCACCGAAAGCGATAGGTTTTGCACTACCACCAATATCAGCCATGTCTGTTGCTAACACATATGGAAATCCAACTATTGTGCTAGGAGCACCATTAACTAGATTTAATCCAACGTGGAATATTTTTTGACCTTCACCATCTTCTAATTGTAGAAGTTTAGCGAACGTTGCACGATTCATTACAAATCTTGAATTACCTAAGTATTCAGATTTAACTGCATATACTAAGTCTAACAAACCATTAGCTGTAAGTGCAGAGCCACTACCTGAATTGGTAGAGCCAACACCTGCAGTAGAATCTGTGAAACCTAAAGGTTGTCCAACACCTGACCCACTTACAAATGCTGTACCCTCTGCTTTACTGAATTGTTCAGAGAATTCAGAAGCCATTTCTGACTCTAAATTAAATGCTGAATCTTCTAGCATAGCTTGTGAGATATCAACTAATGCATACTGTTCGTGTGCATCAATTTGTAATAGACCAGTTGTGTAACCAGTTGTTTCAGAACGGGTGCCAGTTTCTGCAACCCATTGAGCTGAGAACTGTCCAGTTCTTTTTGGAATCTCGATTCCTCTTTTGTTTGTTTGTCTTATTCTTGCAATTGAACGGATAGGAGAAATTTCTGTTACATTTTTAATGATTTCTTCTACATACTCTGTAGGTGCATAAAATCCACCAAGTGTATCGTCTGATTCATAAAGTGCTTTCTTTTCCATTTCGTCTACTTCGCCTTTACGCAACCAATCACCAAACGCTTTAACTCTTACATCTACATCTTCTGATTTAACATTAGATGGTCTAGACATAATAGTTTCAAGTGCTTCGATTTTTGATTTAGCATCTTCAAGATTTTTAGATTGAAGTTCAGCAGATTGTTTTACTTCAGCAAGTGAAGCAATTTCTTCTGACATTTTATCAACTTTTTCTTGTAGTAAAGGGTCAGCATGTCCTTTCTTTTCAATTTCGTCTAAACGTTTTTGGTTTTCAGATTTGAATTCTTCAAAACCTTTACCAAGTCCGTCAAGAACTTCTTTGATTTCTTCTGACATTTTTAGTCCTCTTTATTTAAGTGTGTTAATTAAATGCTTAATACTATCAACAACGTCACATTGCTCTTTATTAAAAGATTTATGCAGTATACTCGCACTGTGTTTTGCAACAGAATTAGACATACCTACATCGCATAGATATTTTTCTAACTCTCTTACGTCCATGTTCGCTAATTTTACTTTCGTAACGTTAGCTTTTGGATTCATTGGGAATGTAACCATAGAAATTTCCATAAGGTCAACTTCTTTGATTATTCTGCGTTTGTTTTTATCATCATATTTATAACCATCTGTTTGTAGCCTGTAGCCAATAGACATAGAATTCAATGCACCCTCTTTCATGAGTTCGTAAGTTTCTCGTCCTCTTTGTGTGCCTAAGACTAATTTACCTTTGATGTATAAACCTTTGTTGTCTTCTTCTATAGATTTTATAACACCAATTGGCTCGTCAGTTTTATGTTGATAAAGCAGTTTTATTTGGTTTGGTTTTTTTTCTGATATTGTTTTTTGGAATGAGCCTTTACGAATGACATCATTTCCTAAATCTTTATTATTGAATACAGATGCATAACCCTCGAATGTTCCATCGTCATCTGTTTCTATTTCTTTGTATTCGCATTCTACATCTAGAATGCTTCTAACTTCTTCTAATAACTGTTCCATGTAGCAATCCTTTGCAATGAATTAACATGATTGTATCAACAAAGACTATCTAAGTACAAGAGAATTTAGGTGATAGTAACATAAGGGTCACATTCATTTGGGTCGTTTACGGGCATTCTAGGACGTGTTTTTTTGCGACCTAAAGGTCAGAATCCGTAGAAACTGACCTCATGGGCATTATTCCTATAGAAAATATATATGAAATTAATTGATATTAGTACTGGACAATACGTCATATACCTGTAGAATAATAGGTATAGAAATTGTTAAACAGGAGAAACTAAATGATAACAACAATATTTATAATGAGCTTACCAGTATTTTTTTATACAGCGTATGATTTATTAACAACAAAAATTAAAATATAACTAGGAGTAGAAAAAATGATAAAAGTAAAAGTAAAATATAAAGAGTACGAAAATCTAACATTTGTTGGAACTAAAACAAAAACATTCATACTCGAAATGAATAAAGATGCTTGGAAAAATTTATTTCATTCATATAAAGATAGAATCATAACAATGGCGATACTTAACGATGAACAAAAAATATCTAGAACAGGATTAGGATATAGATTTAAAGAATCTTGTGTTGGAACAAATTACGATATAGAAAAAGTAACTATCGTAAGTGAGTATGATGATAAAAATGGTTATGTGCCTTTATCTAATGCAGATATGATAATTTATAACGGAGCATAAAAAATTAAAATATAATTAGGAGTAGAAAAATGACAATAGCAGAAAAATATAATATCAAAACAACTATAGATGCAGAACGACAAAATTATTATAACGACCTATCTGAACTTGAGTTAGAAAAATTTGTTAGATACGCTAAATTTGGTGGCTGTGAAAAAACTATAGGAAGGTTTATTATAAATCTTTACAACAAAAAGTTTTTAGATAGACCTTATATTAAACTAAATAAATATAACTAGGAGTAGAAAAATGACAATAGCAGAAAAATATAAGATTAGAACAACTTTGAATGTTAAGGCTCAAAGATATTATGATAATCTCTCTGAAGTAAGTCTGTGCAGGTATCTTAGATTTGCACAAGAAAATGGACAAAAAATCAGAGAAAGATTTATTAGAAATCTTTATAATAAAAAGTTTTTAAAATTATTCAAAGAGAGAATGGCTATAACAAATCGAAGATTCGATAACTGCAAATTTATAGACTAAATAAATGAAAGACTTTATGACAAATGACGACCCTCTTTTAGACGAGGAGGGTTGGACAGAATTACTTAGACAAGAACGCAGTTTGAGATGGCGACAAATTAGGTACGGTGTTTTCAAAACTAAAGGTATAGGATATTATGTAGAACAAAGTCCGTATCATGATTCCGAAAATGTTGATACTGAAATATTGCACGACCTTGCTGACCCATCATCATATGAAATGACATTGCATAAACTTCTAAGTGGACATGAAGATATTTATGCATCACCTGCTATGTGTAAAGATGAGCTTTATCGTGCTAATTACGATAATGCTTATTTCAAGATGGAGATTAACAAACGTAGAGGTAGCATTAATAATAAATATAAAAGAAAAGTTAAATTAGCAAAAATCAATATTAAAGATTCTAGAAAACTTAAAAAAGTTCTAATCAAATTAAAAGAAGAACGTGATATGGAATTAAACCAGTTAATCAATCTTCAACTATAGTTTTAATATCATGATAAATAACTGAGCATCTACAGTTAATAACATTCAATGCTCCACCTCGTGGGTCTCCACAATAACTCATCCTAGCTTCTGTAATCCCACCACCTGCTTTCGGTGTGAAGATTATAAAGTCATCATCAATTGCAATAGGCTCACGACCACTCAGATTTTTATGCCAAGGTCTTGCTCTGTCGTCTTGAGAACTAATCCATTCTTTTTTTGGAGATTCTAACAAAAGTCCTTTCGCAGTTTGATATTGTCCGTAGTTCATAGCTTGATGTGTTTCTGTCCTTGCAATCATCTTTGCTCTTGTTTCTGAAAATGTCGAAGATTGTCGGATTGCAAATCCAGTATCTATTTCACTTAATCCATCTTCTATAGATTTCTTTATAACTCTTTTTATATTCTTTTTAGTTGTAGCTGTTACTCTCGTTACATTCTGTGCAGTATTGGCATTGATGTATGCTTTTACGACTGGAGTTACTGGAACAAAAATTCCATCATCTTCAAATATTAATTCTTCTGCTTTGATATCTAAATCACGTTTCATGTTTTTATAAACTCTATCAATAACTGTTTCGGAATGTCTGCTAAACAATACATACAACTTATCAAATAAGTCATCATAAAAACTGTCAGCAACCGTTAAATCTCTTTTATATTCTTCTGATGCTCTTAGTCCATAGCTTTTAAAAGAATCGTATAATCGACCTCTGAATGCCTTAGATAGTGATACTAAAGTTCTTAGGTTTTCTCTGTAATATTTTCTTCTGCTAATTCTGTTTGCCATTTATATTCTCGTTAACTTCTTGTAATAAATTTTCCTGACTCCCAAAGGTTTCTATAAACCATTTAGGATTGAGATGGACTGATTCTTTTGATGTTCTGTGATGATATGGACATAATGGAATGACATTGAAATGATTTCTTTTTTCACCAAATCTTTTAACGTGATGTATTTCTGCAGGTGTATTGTAATAACCTAATTTAGTACAAGCGATGCAACCTAATTCTGCTACCTTGCTTAGATGCTTCTTTTCAATTTTCTTCATCTTCTACATCTATCAACCATAAATCTTCTACACAAGATTTTAGTATAACAGATATACCACCAATACCTGAATCCTTAGTTACTGCGTTTGCAATTTTGTAAGATTGTTTATCTTCTTTAATTAACCAACCAATTGTTCTGCAAAGTTCAGGTGTGCAAAAATCAACATTTTCAACCCAACGTGCATCAGCAGTATGGTCTAGCCAATCAATCATAATCAATTGATAATCTTTCATGCTTTATATTTTTTTCCTCTGAAGTATGCAGTTCCATGAAAATTACTTACTTGTACTAATTCAGGATGAACTGTTTTCTCTTTAGGGTCAACTGTAATAACTGCGAATCCATTATTCCAATCATTCGCTACGTTATCTTCTAGGTAAGGATGATATTGTTCTGATAGATGTCCTGTTTGTATCGCCATGCTTGATGTTGAATAGGTGTTAAACGTTCTAGCATTAAGTTGGTGTGTATGTCCTGTAACGATATGAAGACCTGCTCTCATAGAGTTTTGGTATGCAGTATGAACACCACCTCTCATTCTATGCTTAATCATAACTGTATCATCTAATAAATGAGACATTGCCCAACTCCAGTCAGGAAATAAATTTTGTATTTTGAATGCTTCTAAATCTTCGAATGCTCTGCCCCACGACATTGCTACTTTTGATATTCTCATTTCATGATTACCGAATGTTGCAATTTGTTGAATAGGATATTTTGCATCGTTGATTACTTTTTGAATCTTGTTAATTTGTTTTTGAGAATCTAGTATCTCTTGTTGTACTGTTCGTTCTTTTGGTCTTATTTCTGTATGAAACTTTGCAAATGAAGATAAGATAGACAAGTCCATAATGTCTCCGTTAGCAATTACACATTTAAGTTCTCTTGTTAGAGTTAGTTCCTTTAGAATCTTTAACATAATTTTATATGATGCAGTTTCGTGACCCTCGAAGTGTGCGTCAGAAAATACAACCATCGTGTATGGATTCTTTGATATATCAATTCTGTTTGTTAGTGGTGGTAAGTTTTCACGTTCTGTTCTTGTAGCATAGTTTGATTTATTAGTGTGTGGTAACAATCTTTGACCTGTCATTTCTTCTGCTTGTTGTCTGTAGAATGACATAGTTGATGAGTCAGTTGATAATCCTAAATATTCAAACACATCTTTTTGTGAATGCATATTAGGTAAGTTCCATGCTCGGACTATGTTGTGTGCCGTTGTTATAGATATGCTAGACTTGTTTGTACTAGGCATTTGTTTGCTCCTATTTTTTTGAAGATAGTGGATGTCCTTTAGGTAATAAATCTAAATCAAATTTTCCACCTCTAAACTTTCCTGTCCTGACTGCTACTAAAAATGCATTAACTCTCGCATATGCCCAACGGTCTTCTCCACCACTTGCTCTTACACTTGGGCGTACTGATTGTGGATTAGTTCTGTATGCACCGATGCCACGTCTAAAGACTGCTGATAACATTCCTAATGTCACTTTCTTACTTGCACTATCTCCATATTTTTCATTATGTTTATTTACTTTTTCTTGTAAACCTTTTTTAACTGCTGATGACATAGCTTTAACTTCTACATCTTTAGATTCGATACATGCTTCTTCAAAATATTCTACATTGTCATCGGACTTTTCTCGTTCACGCATAATTTGATTGCGTTTAGTTTTTGCCCAACTAAATCCAGAATCACCACCCCACAACGCCCAAGCAATTCTGCCTGCTGATGGATAGCCCTTATCACCTCTGTCAAAACCTTGACCTTGCTTATCTACTTCGTGTCTGGAAAAGAATGAGTACATTCTTAAAACTGTGTTAGGTGACAATCTTGTTTTGTTTGCAATGTCTCTTGCTCTTGCAACACCTACTGCTGTTCCACCTCTGTTAAATTCTTTTCTCCATTCAAGTCCACGTTTAGCTTCACTTACCATTCCATCTGATGGAGTTAAGTTTAAATCATCTAATGCTTTTTTACTGTTAAGTGCTTCTTCATATTCAGCATGGTTTCTGCATGGCATGTAAACTGTCTTACCATCTTTGTCGTGTGTATGTGTACCAATGCAACCTATTTGGTCTGCTCTGTCTATTGCTTCTTCTTCTGTTGTGTAGGTGTCAACATCAACACTTTCTTTTGTACCATAAGCCATGTCGTAAAGTTTTTCTCTACCCTCTGCATCTACGGGTTTATCATTATCTTCTTCGCTTTCGTTTTCAGATGCTTCACCAATTGGAAATAAGTTAGATGCAATGTATAGTTCATCTGCACCGTCTATTGGGTCGAGACCTAGTTTTTCTCTTGCTTCATTTCTTGTAAGAATTCCTGCTGTTACTGCACCTTGCACGTTAGCATAAGTTTGTTTTGTTTTTTCTGACATTGCAGGTATAGAATTGATATCATATTGAATATGAATATCTCCATTATACAAAGGTGCTAAGTATTCGTTTAAATCTGATTCTACTCTTTTCAGTAGTGGTATTATTGTTTCTTCGTATAGTGCAAGTTTTGCAGTTTCCATATTAGAATAAGTTTGTGAATCTGGAATCCCAATCAATTGTGCAGGTACACCAAAACACAATGCAATTTCTCTAGCTGATAAGTTTAGTAATTCTAGGAAGTCCATATCTTTTGGATTAAGTCCGAGTTGTTGATAAGAAAAATTACCCTCTAACAACATTGGTCGTCCTGAGTTATGACTACCTTGAAATCTGAATTCTAAATCTTCTAACAACCTTGCTCTTTGCTCGTCCGTGAGTTCAGTACTCAATCCTGTTTCATCAGTTGGCTCAAACTTGAGCATTCCTGATGGAGTACATCCATTTTTTAAAAGAGCAACGTTGTGTAATCCTGCTAAATTATGTTGGTCAATGTTATATGCACTAGCCATTACAGGTGATAGTCCATAGAAGTCATCTAACGGACTCCATAGTTTTGTTTGTTTAATTTGACTCATTCCATTTGTTGGGTCGACTGCATAAGATTTTAAAACTCTACCATCAACAATGTATTCGTATGCTTCAGGTATCATTGAATCACCTGCATTAACTCTCATTCTGTCAGGTCTTAATAAATATAATTCTCTTGCAGGTCTAAGTGCATCTGAATCTCTTACAATGTAAGTGTTACCTGAAATCATTAAGTAAGAATAAAGAGATGCAAAAAATTCTACACCTGATTGTAATGGGTTTGGTCTTTGAAGTAATGATATTAGTTCGTGATTTTCTAATATATTGTCTCCATCATAAATGTCTATTTTGACTGCTGATGCTGAGTTAGCAATTAACTGAACACAACGATGGACAATTGCGTTTTGTTCGTAACCCTCTTTTGCGTAGTCTTTGTATTTTCTATTAGACTTAGATGCATATGCGTTCAACTTATTGAACATAACTTTAGGTGCTTCTTTTTTTTGCGTTGGTTTTTCTTCTACTTTAAAAAATTTATCAAATAATCCCATGCTTAACTTATCCTAAAAATTGCTTTACCTGAGCTTTGCAAACTCGTAACTCCAAAAACTAATGCATCTAATCTATCAGGTGATGATACACTATTTCCAGTATATTGGCACATTTGTTCTTCCAAGTCTTTAAAAAAACCTACATGATGTACCTTGCCCTGTTCGTAGAGACTTGATACAGGCTCGGCTCTTAACATCTTTCCTTTGCTACTTCGTATTGCTCTGTAAGGTATTTGTCCATCTTGTACTCTTAGTAATCTCTCGATTAAATCCCCACCGTTGTTAACTTCTGCAGTTATATAATTTGCTTCGTACTCGTAATATAACCCAATAGCTTTCTTAATCCAATCATCAGGTGTATATGTACCACTTCTGTCATCTAAGATGTAGTAGTGATTATCTTCACCTCTACCAACAACTATGATTCCTGTTTCATCTGAATTGACATTGCTTGTTACAGCAGGGTCAACTGCAATAACTATTTTAGTTAGTATTGGATGTTCTTTTACTCTTGCGTTATCAATCAATTCTCTTTTGAATAAACTACCCTCAATGTCTTCTAATATCTCTGCGTACAATTCTTGTCTACCTAGTCTTGTGTTCTCATAACGTTCTTTAAGCATCTCGATAGTAGACTTAGCAAGATTGTCTTTGTTCTCAAATGTTGAGCCTGATATTTTCTTAACATCTTTTCTGTTGAACAATTCTTTAATCAGTGGTAGTGGTCTTGGTGTTGTTGTGATTATACATTTAGGATTTTGACCTAAACGTAAAGCCATCATTAAGTTATCAAATGTTTCTCTATATCTCCATGATGCAAGTTCATCACACCAAACTCTATGAAAGTTTTGTCCACGAATACGGTCTGCTTCTGTTGCAGGAAAGCCAGTTATCTTTGACCCGTTATAAAATGTTATCTCTTGTGATGATTTGTTATAACCTTTCCATCCTAGTAAATCTTTATCTATAAGGTTAATGATTCCTGATTCACCTTGAAAACAAACCTTAGTTAAGTCTGAGTATGTTGGTGCGACTACACCACAATTAACATTAGGTTTCTTTAGACAATAACTAATCATGTCCATTGCACCTGCTAATGTTTTTCCGAATCCACGTCCTGCAATTAGAAAATAAATATTATATTCATCCTCGTCTCTTATGACTTGTTTTGGTCTAGCTTTTTTATGCCACCACTCAGTTAGTAGTAGTGTCGCTTTTCTCTGCTTCGATTGCAGAGTCTCGAATGTTGTCGAGAAGTTTTTCAAATTTTCTCTCGTCATTTTCTGAGTTAATCACCTCTAGTGTATTTGTATCTTTCCAACCTGCTTGGCATTTCAACCAGAAGATTCCTGCTGTAACAGCACCTTGTCCATCACCTGTTGCAATCCTAAATAAGTTTCTTGATACAGATGCGTTTGCTTCTGCTTTACCTTGCGAAAGTTCTTCCGTGTAATACTTGGTCAAAGTGTTTCTTGATATCTTTAGCAATGCACATATCTGCTCTTGAGTTATTCCTAAACCTGATAGGTTTTTAACCATCTTGCTATCTTCTTCTGACTTTACAATTATCTTTGGCATTGTTGAATAGTATATCTCTTTTTTATAATGTTCAAATAAATTAATCTTCTGTAGTTGGATACCAAGCTTTTGAATACTTGTAGTCTTTTATGTTTTTCATTTTGAACACGGACTCTTGATACAATAGGTCAATCTCTTTGCTAGATGCACCTAATTCCTTTGCAATGTCTTTGTTCTCCCACTTATGCTTATCAATCAACTCTCGTATCATTTCAGACATTCTAAGTGCTATATGACTTCCCTTTGCTCTGTTCATGCGTACTGTAAGTATCATTGCTTTGTCTCTTGGTATATCAAATACAACACAAGGTACTAAGCCACCATAGACTTGTTTTAGTTTCTTAGATTGTTTACTTAACATTGTTCTATGAAATCCATCAATGATAATGTTTTCTGTAGATACAATAACTGGTTGTACCCATCCTATCGTTAAGATATTAAGTTCTAATGTTCTTAGTTCGGCATTCATCACAACATTAGGATTGTAGTCGTTAGCTACAAGCTTGTTTGAATCAATCCATTTAATTTGTTCTATTGGCTCTTTTTTCATAAACGTATTTATTAATTGGATATATTTTTCTTTTGTACTCACCACTCATAAAGAATGTAAGTAGATGGTAAATCGGATATGCATCAGGACTTTTCCTGTGTGCAATAACTGCTTGTTTAAATCTTTCATATGCTAAGTTTTTTTGTCTCGGCTCTGTAATGTACTCTTTTATATAATCGAGAATAGTTTGTAAGTCTTTTCCATACTTGTCTTTTAAAGTTTCTTGATTGTACTCTGCATAGTATTTATCTTGAATTATCATTTCAGGAAATAAGTCTATTACTTGCTGATAAAGAAAAGGGTCTCTTGTCTTTAGTTTGAAAAATCTTTTAGATGCTTCGTGATGTACTGGTGTATCAACTCTTAGGTTTTCTTGATTCCACATTTGTGAATCGTATATTGAGCAATACTCAATGTCATTTTCATAAAAGTATTTGAATACATCATTTTCTTGCCAGTCGAATATTGGTTTGCATAATTTAACTCTGTCTGTTCCTTTCGTTGCGTTGATATAATTCTCGTTAAGTTTTTCCATGCATGAGCCATATCTTCTTAGTGATTCACTTGCTCTTATACCATTTACGAATGCTAACTTACCTTTGTAAAAAGATGCAGTAAAAGCATCCATCGTAGTTCTGTCGAATATATTTTTATGTGTTATCGCATGTTTTGGCATTGGTCTTATATGTTCTCTGTCAGAATCCCATTGTATGTAAGTGTGTGTTTGACCTAAAACATATTTCGTTGAATAAGTTTTTACGCAGAAATATTTCATATCAACCCAATCTAAATCACAATACTTGTTAACAAAGTCTATAACTACATTTGGAATAAGTTCTTGGTCTCTGAATACTACGTTTACTTTTTTATGCCCTCTAGATTCTGCAACTTCTTTGCAAAGATGTAATGTTGCTAAACTATCTTTACCACCACTAAACATAACAACTACAGTATCAAAGGCATCATAGATATGATTGATTCTTTTTATTGATTCATCATAAACGTTTGCATCTATGAACTTTCTAATCTTCTTCTTTTGTGCCATTGTCTCTTAAAAATTTATCAATCCTACTTGAGTGTGTATCAAGGTCAGGAAAAGTTTTCTTTAAGTCTTTTAAAAATGTATACCATAATTTTTGTTGTGCATCACTATCAAACACTAAGTTGTATGCAATTGTTGGCGTTTTGAATTCATCGTCACCTTTATAATTATCATCAGATAAATCAAATTCTCTAAGGTCAACACCTAAGTCTAATGCAGTAAAACCCATATCTTGTAATTCAGGTAGTTCGAATCTGTTACCTAAAATATCAAAGTCGAATTCACCTGCTACGTTTTTATTAAGCCTGATATTGAGTTCGTCAAATTCTTCTTCTGTAAGTTTTCTATTTGGAAAGTAAGTCTGTACTTCTTTGATACCTAGTTTCTTCAATGCCTTTCGTCTACCGTGTCCACCAATGATAGTAAAGTCTGTGTTTACAACTATCGGCTCGGCTAGTCCGAATCTCTTGATTGATTCTTCTAGATGTTTAAGTTTGTCAGGTGTAATTTTTCTAGGATTATTTTTATATTCCTTGAGATGTTCTACTGGACAAATTTGTATGTTCCACTCTAGTTTGCTCATAGCCATTACTATACCTTAAATCCAATCATCATAACACTTTGTTTTGTTATTCCACTTTACAGTAAAGCTTCCGATTTGTCCTTGCACGTCAATCTCTCTTACTTTTGCAATCCTTATGTTGGTTGTCTCGGATTCATAGTTCCTAGTTACGATAACAATTAGGTCGCTTTTATTTGCCCAATGTGAGCTTCCCGAGATGTCATAAGCAGACTTCACTTCATAAGTTCCATCTGCACCTCTTATCTGCTTAGTAGGATGTGCAACCATGAATGTAACTGTATCTGTTTCTCTGTTAAATCTTTTAATCTTAGAGATAAGTAGTGATATGTGTTCGTCTTCTCGCAAGTTGGCTCTCGCAGGATTGATTTCGTTATAAGGGTCTAACAACATTCCATCAATATTATATTCTTTATGTACTTGTCTAGCTCGGTCTAAAATCCAATCAATGTCAGGACTTTCTTCTTTCATGTCCACGAAATAAAAATGCTCATGAATAAATTCAATAGCTTCTAATACTTGTGTCTCATTTGCCCTGTTAGAAAAAATATGGTCGAATGGTAATTTGCAGTATTTTTCTACAAGCCTTTTTAAATTTACTGCATTGGAATGTTCGGGTGAGAATATCATGTAAGACATCCCGTATTCTCTTGCAGTTCTCATGAGAATATCATAAGTAAATGACGACTTTCCACAATTAGGTATTCCAGTCATACAAATGAATGATGGTTTGATTATTTTAAATAAATCTCTACCACTGGTGAAACCTATATCATATCTTTTTTGTGATTTACCCTCATACAATTCCCATATACTTTCGGTTAAATCTTTTGCACGGAATACACCGTCAATTTTTTTGCTCATTTTTTTCTCCTACATTGCTATGAAATTTTTATTCCTAGTTTTCTTTTTAAATATTTCTTTAGGTTTACGTTGTGCAATATTTTCACTTGAATATATATTAGTATTATGTGAAATATTTTCACATCGTAGAATGTACCTATTTAGTTTTTTCATTCCATCTTTGGTACGAACTACAGTTATAAACCCTAATTTTTCTAATTGTTTTATATGAGTCACAATGCATCGTCTAGAGCAATGCGAAATCGTTGCTATATGTTCTTGAGACGGATAGCAACTATTCTCACTGTCAGCATAATTTGCTAACACTAACAAAACTAATTTACTTGTTGCATTAGGTGTTTGCTGACGTATCGCCCATGACATCGCTTGGAAACTCATTGGTTAGTAAAAAAATCATTAGCAGTAACTTTACCTTTAGTCACATTGCTGATAATTTTCATGTTTTCTCTGTTTGGTATTCTAATACCATATTTGTATTTGTTTAGAGTGTCCTGTTTAATTTTAGTTTCTCTAGCAAATGCCGACATGGTAAGAGAATTTGTATCTAAATATTCTTTTAGTTTCAAAATATTTCTCCGTTAGTTAGGTTGAATAATAAGGGTTTTATGCCTAACTGTCAACATGACAATATGTCCTTGCATAGATGTTTTAATGTGCTACTATTGACGGACAATAAATGTGAGAAATCACAGGAGCGTACAATGAGATATGTACTATTAAAAGAAACGTCCTACGGCATTTATGTCGAGGGAAGTGAGACGATAGATAATGAACGTGATGCAGACATGTTATGTGATGTGCTTAACAAAACCTATCCAAATAAAAATGCAACATTCAGAGTTATTTGTTTACCTGAAAAAGAAAACTTGGAGTTAGTCGAATGAACAAACTCAAAGAAGCACTCAACAGTTTTCAGAAACAAAACAACGTTGCAAAAAAAGAAAACAAAGGTTTGTATAATCACATGTATGCAAACATTGACACAATCATTCAAGAGGTTAACAAAGGTGCAGAGTTTGGATTATCATTCTCTCAAACTCTTGATTATGAGAATGTCGTTGTCGGTGACAAGTTACATACAATCACCTTTGTTCGCACAATCCTTATGCATAATGAATGTAATAACGTAATTGAAAGTAAGATACCACTTACTATAAAAAAAGAAAACGATAGTCATGCAGTCGGCTCTGCTATCACTTATGCGAAAAGATACTCTTTAGTTTCTTTGTATGGACTCGCATTAGATGATGATGGTAATGCTAACTCTGACCCTAAACCAAGTAACAACAATCCATTCGGAGGAAAATAATGTTTGACAATAAACCAAAAACACAAAATGAAACACAAGCAGAAGCAGATAAAATTGGTGAATTCCTAAGTGATATTGATAAACCAAAAGTTCAAGACAACACGGATATAATCTATGGAAGTTTGAATACACCAAGAACTGATAGTAACGGTGAAGCGATTGATAAGATTGTTCAAGACGGTAAAATAAAAGATGGGTCTGAATATGGAGTACACATCAAATGTATAGAATCAATGAGTCAGAAAGGTAATCAAGTTTTTTATCTTTATCAAAAGATAGGTGCGATATTTCCTGCTGATAAATCAGACAAACCTGACCTAGTTCTACAAGGTGATGCAACAATCAACGGACAAGAAAAATTCGTTCAAGGTTATAATCAAAGTAAAGATGGAGACAGTTGGGTATCTCTAAGTATTTATCCAAAACGTGATGAGCAATAATCTTTACGGTTGTCAGTTAATTCCTGTATCTAAAAAAGATAAGATGGTTGCATTGACCGAAATCAGGATGGGTATAGGAATTAAAACTGAAGCGAAGACAAATTCTATAGAGGGTTATAGACAAGTTGACATGTGGAGAATACCACGACCCTCGAAAATATATAATATATTTGAAACTTCAGGTCGGAAAGCAAATCAGACTTTCAATTACAACATAGATGAAATTGGTGATATTCAATATCTAGAATACAACGTTGGGGATTTTTACAATATACATTCTGATATTGATAATGGACTTTCATCTAAAAGAAAAATTAGCATGTCATGGGTTTTGAATAGTGACTACGAGGGTGGTGATTTTAAAATATATGAACACGGAGAATCACAAACATTAAACATAACACCTGAAAACATTTTAGCATTCACAAGTTTTTACAATCATTCTGTAAGTGTAGTTACCAGTGGTGTAAGACGTGTTTTAGTGTGTTGGTATACAGGAGAATCTTGGAAATGAAAAATATAATACAAAAGCAAACTGATAATGGAATGAGATATTATGACGTGGAGGGTAAACCATATGCATCAGTTACAACTGTTTTAAATTGTAAACCAAACTATGGTTTGGAAAAATGGAGACGTGAATTGGGTGAAGACGTTGCTAACTTTGAAACTAAACGTTGTGCGAAACGTGGCTCGGAAACACATGAGTTAATTGAATCATACTTAACTAACAACAAACCAACTATTAATAATCTTTTACCAATAGCATTATTTAATGTTATGAAACCATACATAGATATGGTTGGTGATGTAAAAATTATAGAGGGTAAAATGTATAGCGATGAATTAAGAATTGCAGGTACTACAGATTGCATTGGGTATTACAATGATATTTTATCGGTGATTGATTTTAAAACTTCTAACAAACATAAAGAATATCCAAGTGAAAAATATATGATGCAATGTACTGCGTATGCATTGATGTATGAAGAAATGTATGGAGAAGAAATAAATCAATTGGTAATTATTAATGGGTCAGAAGATGGAGGTGTAATTTCTTTTGTAAGAAACAAAGAAAAATATATTTCAAAACTAAAAGAATACATAAACTATTTTTACAATATGATGGAGAACAACAATGAGTAAACTTATGAACAATGAAATTAAAAAGTGGTCAGCTACAACAGATGATGTAATAAAAAGATTAGAACAAACTTTACAAAATGCTAAAGGACAGTTGGCTAAGAATCAGAAACTATTTAATACTTCTATACATCAGGAAAAATTTGATAACGAGGTTGCATTGATGTATATCCAAGCAATGAATAGTCTGATTGAATCAATAAAATCTCTAGAAGCCTTAATTCAAGCCACTAAATTAGGTGTAAATAAATGTAAATAAGTGTTGACGTAACGTCATATACATGAGAATATAATTGTATAGAAACATTTAACAGGAGAAACTAAATGACAACATTAACAACAAACGAAAAAAACATTTTAAAAATCATGAACGATAACCATGACCACAATGGCTCAACTTTTCATTACGATATCAAACCACTTATCGGTAATATCGGTCTTACAGCAAAAGAAGCTAGAGGTGTTATTGCTTCTCTTATCAATAAAGGTCTTGTGGTTTCATGGGAAGATGCAATAGAAGAACAAACAGGTTTTGTTAATGGAAAAATTAATTCTATTTATCATACTTGTTTCTTCACTAAGTATATAGTTGAAGAAGGTTGCTATGAACGTGGTGACACTTGGGAAGAAATGATAAATAGATAAATAAGAAAGAGAGCAGTCAGAAATGACTGCTCTCATAAATTAATTTAAACAGGAGAAATAAAATGGAAAACACAATAAAACTAAAACTTATAGAAAAAATGATGAACATGAGCAGACAAGGTAAAAACCAAGATGCCCTAGAATTGGCAGAGCAAGATGCTTATGATACTGATAGCAACCTTATGGGAGCTGATTGGGATTCAGAGCAAGACTATGGAGTACCAAAATAATGACAAAAGAAATTAAAAACAATATAAATAAAAATTAACAGGAGAAAACTAATGAGCTATAATCCGAAAACCGACTTCATCTGTATAGGCAGACGAAGAAGTGGAGACGAAGCAATGCTTTGTTACAAAGATGAGTCTCACCTTACACGACCATGTTGTGAAGATAACGAACTTACAGGAAAAACTTTTATGGGTACAGGTTGCACACCTGACGAATCCATAATGACTGTAAGAGTTGAGTACATCAGAGAAAACAAAGAATTGATAAACGATAATCAAAAACAACTTAAAGGAGAATAAATATGACAATCGACTATATAAAAATAATTAATCACTTGATTGATGAAAATAAAAAACATGAATCAGGTGATTCACGAATCACGAAAAGTGAATATGAAGTGAACA
>Ga0098060_1000367_pt1 | contig 21282 bp, 38 predicted proteins | sample 21_taG_FD_77063 | JGI IMG/M metagenome (GOLD analysis project Ga0098060, IMG submission 77063) | Marine viral communities from the Subarctic Pacific Ocean - 21_ETSP_OMZ_AT15319 metaG | ecosystem: Environmental > Aquatic > Marine > Oceanic | place: Pacific Ocean | collected 2015-01-19 | reverse complement strand
TCTAAGAAAAAAGCGGTGCAATCAGAACCGCCCTTAACAGTAATTCTAGCAGTGGACATATCTTGCTCAGTCAACATTGAGCCAATAATGTCTTTGACTTCATGGATAATTGAAGTCGAACCTAATCTTTTTTCCAACTCAATAATTTTGGCATAAACCAAAACGAGCTTTTCTTCATCAGCCAAAAAGAAGGGATTTGTATTTTGGTTATCCATATCAAGACCCTCCTTCTCTACTGACCAAAGCACGATGAAGCATAGTCTTTGCCTCATCGATTTCACCACGATTGAGCATTTCGAAAGCCCACTTAACATCTGACCAACCCTGAGAAGGGATACCATCTGGAGATTGACCCAATGGAACTTCTTTCTCGGGCGTCACTTCTTGGACAACTTCAACTTTGAATTTATCGCCCAAAGTCTTGACCGAGTTCAACAAACCGATAACAATCTCGTTTGCTTCTCGAGTAGAATACTCATACTGAGATTTCTTGCTAAGATTGCCCAAAAGCTTCAACTGCTTATGAGCGTTCACCAATCGACTTGATGACAACCTTTTGAAGTTGTCTTTTTTGATATTATCATCAATCATTATCTTCTCCCTAAGATAAAAGTAAAAGTGCATACACACCGATAAAAATTAAGCCACACGAAATAACATCACTCCATTTGACCTGCTTCAGTAATTCTTTTAGTTCCTGTATATTCATTTTTTCTGCTCCGTTTTTTTTGCTATCGCAGACCCGAAGGTTTCGGTGGGGGCGCAACCCCCACCATCATCAGTGCGAATAATTATATTTTTCCCATTTTCTTAATATCGTAATAAGCACCCTTGCTAATGGCTATGCTGACCATCGTAGCAAAATGTGGTAAACCATTTAATATATCTTTCCAACTTGCTGACGCTTCATATTCATCAGTCAGGATTGCATCTTTTTTAATTAAACTGGAAATAACTCCCCGATATACTTTTGGGTCTAAATTATTTATTTGAAATATTGTGCTATTTTTTTGTTTTAACCCATCAGTAGTTAAAATCCATGTGTCAAGATGAGGTGATATTTCTTCCCAATCTTCGGTCATCCACTCACCCTCATAATGTTCTTTTGCTAAAATAGTTAAAATTTCTATTTCAAGGTCTGTATATTTTTCCATTATACTGTAACTCCTTCTTTTTTAACTTTTCCAAACCAATCTTCTTCCAATATTATTTTTTCAAATCCGCAATCCGCTACAACAAATTTTTCTTTTGTAGTGTCATTCTCAATAATATCTCCAACTGAAATAGAGTGCATTTTAGTACCCTGTGTTATGACTATTTCTGAAGAACTTCCCATGTTACCAATTTCAAAAACATCATCTAAATCAGATGCTTCGATAACTGCCACATGGGTATAATACTCATCCATCCAAGCGCATGATGCATTAAAAATTACACTATGACACAAACTCATTTTGCGTTTCATTTCCATCGCCATCGGAGAACCTTTGTATATTTGATAAATATTGAATTTCATTTTCTTTCTTTCTTTGTGTTTGTTTCTAACTATATCTATTAGTTAATGGACTAAAACTAGTTTTACAACCCCTAAAAACAATTAATTACACGATTTGACACTTTTTTTTAATAGTTTTATACCTGATTCGAACATTTAAAAGGAGATACAAATGTCACCAAAAGACCACCCACACAATGGGATGAAGCAAATAGCGATGATGATTTCTGAAGAAAACTACAATAAATTAACTGAGCATAAGGTTTTAACTCGGATTCCGAAGGCCGTTATGGTAGATATGGCATTGACTGATTTTTTTCAAAAAAAGGAATTAGAACAAGGTCAAGTCAACACCCCCTCAACAATTAATGCATTACGGAAAAGTATTTTGGAGGGCGATTAAAGAAAGGAACAATATGGCTAGGTGGGTTATTCCAGAAAGAAAAGAAGACCAGACAATCAAACAAGTTATGCAATATGTTGAGCTATGTCTTCGAGATGTAAGCAAAATAAAAGATTGTAGGTTTTCGAATGAACAAAAAAACATAGCAATTTCTGTAGAAGCAAAACTGAAAAGAATAGTTGATATTTTAAAAAATGACACTTGATAATCACATGAGAGCTGTTGGGTTTAATCACAACGGCGATAGGCAGAAAGATGATTTCTACGCTACTCCTGCGTCTTGCGTTGACGCTCTCTTGGGCGTTGAGCAGTTCGATGGAGATATCTTCGAGCCTTGTTGTGGTGAGGGTCATATCTCAAAAAGACTAGAAGACCACGGTTATACTGTTGAAAGTTCAGACCTTGTTGACCGTGGTTTTGGTATCCCGAGAAGAGACTTTTTATTTGAACGTGAGCAAAGAGAAAATATAATAACAAATCCACCGTACTCCAAAATGGCTTTGATGATGGCTGAACACTGTCAAAAGATAGCAATTAAAAAAACTGCGTTGCTTTTAAAAATTACATTTCTGGAGGGCGTTGCTAGGAAATCTTTTTTTGAAATTCACCCACCCAAAAGAATATGGGTTTTTAGTTCTCGACAGTCACTCATGAAAGATGGGCAACAGTACAAAGGCGGCATGATGTGTCTTGCTTGGTTTGTTTGGGAAACAGGTTCAACAACACCACCGAAGATAGGATGGATATAATGGACTTTATCAGAAAAGATGAAAAGTGGGTTTGTAAGTATTGTGGTCATGAGCCGCATAGAATGTTGAGCGTTGAAGAGTTGCCGAAAGACTGTCCTGCTTGTCCACGACCAAAGGTTGTTTTTAAGTCAGTTAGAAAAGATTAATCTTTCGCTTGTGAAGGATTGAAACCTGCAAGAGTTGCGAGCCTATCTATTTCGCACTTACCTTTTTCTGTCACAGAAACGCTATCGCCAGTGGTATCAACAAAGCCGCCCTCTTTCAAAGCTTCGAGAATTGGGTCGTAAGGTATGCGGTCATTAAGCACCGCAATTAAACCACCAAACTTTTTAGATTGTATATTACTCAACTTTGACAATTAATCTATCATCTCCAGAGCTTGTTCATATGTTTCATTATTTCGACGTGTCCACCCATTACCGAAGTATTGAAAATCATCTAAGCTTTCATAGAAAGATTGCCGAGAATAATGAAGTTTATCTAACAATTCTTTCACATCAAAATCATTGATTGCGGTCAGTGTTATATTTCCGATACCGCCATCAGCTTCTACTCCTACAATTCGTTGTATTGATTTCGCCGCTCGACCACTACCCGAGTTCACCGCGAAATCGAAAAGCGCCCAATCTAAACCGCTATATAACAGCTCAGAGTCTCCTTTAACTCTATCCCAATAATTGTGTTTGTAGAGCGGCTTTACATCTTCTGGTGTTAATGCTTTCATTACGTCATGCCCTGCGTGTGAACCTGTCCAATCAGCCCACACCGCGCTCGTAACGCCAAGATTAGTAGAACCGCCATTCGCGTTACCCTTGTCACGTTTGTCAGCCGTGAAGCCTCCTTCGTGGTGTAAGAGCATTTCCATACATTTATCAAAATTTTTCATCATTTGGCATTTTTCCTTAATTTAGCAAATTGACGTGACCCAAACCAAAATGAGACGACACTTGTGAATAATAAAGAATCGTTTTCCGTGTAGATATTTTCAACAGCTACTTGAAAATCAACGCCATTTCTCAATGCATATAAAAATGTGGTAATTTTAACGAACAAATAAAACCCGACAAACAAATAAGTTATGACAGGTCTTACAGAGCCGCTCAGAGCCGCCGCAAAGCCAGATTTAGCATTAGCCGCCGCCATTGAAGCGTATATGCCCTCAGTCTCGCTTATATCCGCTCTCGCGCTTAATTCATCAAGTTTTAATGATGATAATTGAGAAGCATACTTTCCTTTTGCTTCGAGCATCTTTAACTCTTGTGCATCTTTCTGCCTCTGTTGAAACAGGTCTATGACGGATGGCAGAACACTTGTTCCGAACCCAAGAGCCGCACCTAACAGACTAATCATATTAAACTCCTACTTTAATTTCGTTTTTGATAGCGCTGTAGAACCCATAAAAGCCGCAACAATGCCGACTTGAGCAACAATGAAAGTATTTAGAAATGCTCCTGCGGTTGCCATGCGCTCAACACTTACAATGGGCAGAAGAACAACAATAACTGTTACCAGAGAAGCAACCATCGCAATCCATGCCATTACTCGCTGTTGGTCTTGTTGTTTGTCCTCATTCTCCAACCGAGTTATGCGTTCATGTCTATCCATCTCGTCATCTGAAACGACTCCATCGCCATCAGTATCCAATATTGCATATTTCGATTTCGGGTCTAAACTTTTTGCCGCCATCAGTTCTTCCTTTCTTTCTTTTTATAAAACCTCTTGAACAATAACTTATCAACAGTTGTTCTTACTCCAAATAATCTATGTAGAAATATTCCCAATAAAAAAGTACCCATCAAAACAATAATAAAATTTAATGTTGGAAAAAGATAAACTTGAAACCACCATGCAAGTAAAAAAGCCAAAGCTAAGTCTGCAAGGGATATATTAAATATCCTTATCGAATGGACACCTTTTCTCGGTGGCATCAAAATCCACCAGAATTTATTAAATGGGTACATAATAAACTCCTCTTCGAATAATCAACCTATATCAGTTTGCAAGTGGATTATCTAGGGCTTCTTGCAATCTTTCATTCAACTGCTTCTCAACGCTTTCCATATCTGCTTCAATTCTGTTTTCTGTTTCTCTCATCGTATCCCTGACATCTTTTTCGCTTTCCCTGATAAGACTTTCCACCTCTCGGATAGAAGTAGTTACATCTTTACGTACTTGGTTCATCTGGTTCAGAACATCTTCTAAAACGGAATCTATTGAATTTTGTGTCTCTTTGATGCCATCGTTTGATTTTGTAACTTTGTTATCAATTCTATCAATCATAGTTTCGAGCTTTAACAAGTCATCCCGTAAATTATTTTTTATGTCTCTAGTATATACGATAGCATCTTCTAGTTTCGTGATAGTAAGTTCATTACTCGACTTAATTTCATCAATATCGATTTCTTGTACCACTTCTCGTAAATCAAGATAGTCAAAGTAAAATTCATATCCAACATAAGCCGACCCTGCGAGTGTACTTAGTGCTGTCACTGCAATACCAATCTTACCAAAGCCAGAAAACTTTACGCCACCTACTTCAACATCTGCCATGATATTCTCCTAATTTTCAAAAGATAAGTCATTACCTAACTCCCTCAACCTATCAATCTCCTGTTGAAGTCTAGTCAATTCCAACTGCTTCAACTTTAACTCTAACTCATATAGCCTGTTACAATCAATCCGAGAGCCTTTATTCCTTCTTCCAAGTGGGATTGTGAGCGTTGCAAAAACACCAATATCTCCAGTTTTCTTTCTGCTTTCTATTGTACCGCCTTGAATAAGTGAAGTGACCCCAACTTGTAGATTTGTGGCGCTACCAAGTGCCATCGAACAATCAAGCTCACCTGCTCTGAAAGAGTCTGATTGGTAGTTACCGCCCATGTTTGGTAAGGATAAGCTAAGAGAGTTAGACGCACTATCAGCAAAAACACTTACAATACTGCACCCTGCCATTGATATAAAAAAAATAATAAATAACCATATTTTCATTATTGAACTTTTGAGCAAATCCTCGAAGTGATTATGGTTCTCTGCCCTTCTCCCTTAAAAGATTTAGAGCTTGTACAAATATATGTCACTCTCTCTAAATCAGAATTTCGTATATATACATCAAAAGGATGTTTTTTTGTATGTTTCACTTTCATTAGTTTTGAAGTTGAAGCAAATGGTATTTCTTTCCAATCGCCCGAGAAGACTTTTATTTCGAAATGTGAACTATCCTCCCTTCTGTTCCACAAGAGCATCTTCGTTACAGAAACTCCTTTTATATGCGAATAAGTGAATTTGGGGTACGCAGGGGTCATCTCATGCGCTTGCGCTTGAAACCCAAACAACATAAAGATTAATGCTATTTTGCCACGCATGACGCAACGATATTAGCCGTATAAGACCCTGATGGAAATGCGCGATTATAGCCATATTGAGCAGATGATGCGACTGTAAAAAATGTTGTTCCTGCTAACGTCATATCAAAGGTTGTCGTATTGCCCACAACCGTTTTTCCAGTTTCATAGGCGCTCATACCCGAAGCACTTCCAGAGGTGTAAACACTGCTACCAGTCCATGCCAAGGTGTCAGACAGTGATGGCGATGAGCTAAAGCTATTTGGGTGCGTAATAGTCACTTTGTATTTATCAGCCGTTCCGATTGTTGTTTTTATTACGGCAGGTTGGCCTCCCTCAGATGGCGTTGTTGACAATCTCCATATATTTGGGACACCATAGCGCCCTGCGGTAGTTGTGACTATTGAACAGCTTGCTTGAACTTGACCTGTGATTGGTGAATTGACTGCCCATGCGTAGCTTGTAGAAAGCAAAAATACTAAAGGTGTTATTTTTTTAATCATGTTATCTCCATTTGTTAGTCATCATATTGCGACCTAACCATTTTTCTATGAACGCTGTCTTGAGCAAAGCTTCTATATGCTCTGACATTATCTTTAAATTCCCCACCATCCATTTTTAAAACATCATTATATTCACCACCATCTATATCACGACTGTAGTATAATTCAAGTTTTCCTGCTTTTACGAACTCTTGTAACATTTTTGCCTGTTCTACTGGGTCTGCTACTTCTTCTGCCGCACCTGCTACAGAAAGAATTTCTTCAATACTAAGTTCATCACTCTGTTCTTCTTCTTCTATTTCCTCAATTTCCATTTCTTCTAACTCTGCTTGCTCATCAAGTCCTATTTGTACCCATTCATTATAATATGGGTCATCTACATTAGAACCACCAAGCAAATCATTATCTAATAAATATTGATAAACAGCGTCTTTATAATTCGGACAACTAGGCTCGTTAAGCGGTGTGTCACAAGGGTCATATTTATAATGGTATAGTATTAGAACATCAGAGAGAGAGCCATCGCCTGTCAGCTTTATTTCTCCATCCCCAAAAAGCGTTCCGAGCGTCGAGGCCATTGGGTCATATTTGATTTTCGTTCCACTGGGCAAGTTGTTCCAATCATCCACATACTCATAAATATACCCATCACCACTAACTTTTTTATTTGTAATAGATACAGTTGCGTCAGTTTTTGGCTGTTTTGTTATTGTGTATTGATGAAATACTCCCTCTATCGTCAGATTATTCTGAGCAGGAAGTAAGGTATTCATTACCCACTTGTATCCTTTTGAAGCCGCGTTTTCGGTATTACCGTAAATGTTCTCAGAGTAAGAGTAACAAGGCCAAGAAAACAGCGCCAACACCACCAACGGCTCGAGCAGTCGCTTTGTCATCTTCATCCCATTCCTCCTTTTTTCCTGCCACATAATCTGGTACTAAATGTGGATTGTTTTCCCACTCTATTCTCGCTTCTTCACCGACTTTACCATTTATCGGACAGTAGGTAGAAGCATCCCACATCGCTTGCCATACACGTTTGTCAGCACATAAAACTGCAATACTAGCTATCTTAAGCCCCATGTCATAAAGAGTGATACTATTGCGAAGTCTCTCACAATTGAAATCTCTGATTGTTTTGCCCATAGAGATTCCAAGTATCTGAGTTTGAACCGCCCCTGTAGCCGCGATATGGCAAGAAAGGTTACCAGTAGCGTTTATATTTGGAGCCATTGCCGAAGGTGGTGGTGACCTAACTGTGGTCGTACTATCAATCGTAGAAGTGCTTGTAGAGTTTGTGTTGCTATTGGTTTCTATACAATTTGAATTTGTGCTACTATCGCAAGGGGTAGTATCTGCCAAAGCATAAGAGCAATTAAACAAAAGCATAAAAAACAATATTCTAATTATGATTTTCATTTTTTATTATCCCATGAACATACTGGTGGAAACTTCCAATCACACGAAAAATATGTTGGACTAGAGCAACCAGATATTAAAACTAACATTGTAATTAATAAAATTTTTTTCATTTTACTTTCCTTTAAATTGAAGCGGTGTCCAAAGCGGTTTTTTATTTTCAAGCCAATAAATTAACTGACTGTTTTTTTGTTTTAAAAAACTTTGAACACTGGATTGTGGTGTGTAATTAATATTTACGGTGTATCTCGGATTGTTGGTGGTATTTCTATATCTATGCCAAGGCATAACTTCGTTTGATAATTTATCTTTATCCTCTTGCCACAGTTTTTCATGAGTATTAGAAAACCATAAACATCTATTATGCTTAAATCCTATTTCAGCTAACCGATTACCAGATTTAATTATTGTGCCGTCTTCACCCTCTCCCCAATAACAAACACCTGTCATCTGTTTTCGCTGAACATCAATGTGAAAAGGATAGTCTCTGTTATCTTTTAAAATAGAAAGCTCTAAAACAACTAAATAATCTTTTGCATTTTTATTATATTCTGGAGAGTGTTTGTTTTCTTTCCAAAGCTCAGACACGCAATCTTTCCATCTGGAGCAATCTGGAAAAAAAATTATTGATGTATAAGAAACAATATTATCAGCCCAACGGTTGCTAAGTTTTTGACTTATATGTTTATTATTTTCCCAATCTTTAAAAGCACTATCTATCTCTATAGAAGTTTTCTCATCAAAAGTATTTTCTGTAATCATATGCGACCACTTGATGCCGCTAATAACATTTTTCTCTATTGTAAAATCATTGCTTGCCATCTGGCAATACCTCCATTGTCTCAATCTTTATTAGCGAAAGCTGACCCTGTTAGGATAGCACCAAATGCAAGATGAAACAATCCACCACCCATTAATGTGAATGGTTTATGCTGTCCTGTAAGTTTTTTCATTAATTCCATCTGTACCATTGGCTCTGAAGTAGCGTTAATAACAGCCATAAATTCAGAAATATCAGGTCTGTTTAAGCCGTACCAAACTGGACAAAAAAAAAGTCATACCAACAAATAAACAAATATACGATGAGAGCAGTCCATCGCCACGTCATGGTAGATTTTTGTTGAGCTGTCAGAGGCAAGGCGCTTCACACATTGCAGATTTCGTAAGATAAGAAATAATAACCGCCAAAACAATCAAACCAATCGCAATCCAAACCCATTTATTTTTCATGTTTTTTACTCCTGTTTATTAGAGTTGCATATAATATATTAAACTTCCAACCCCTGCTGTAATACAAATCCAAAACATTCGTTCAGCCATTGCGCTTTTAACCGCGCTTTCTGCTAGTTTATCTATTTTTTTGTCAGTTTGTTCTTGAGATATTTCGTGATTATCCATTCGAACAAAAAGAGTTTTAATTCTTTCCTCAATCCTAGCCAGTGTGACTTCCATTTTTTCTGCCATTATTGTGCCTCTGTGCAACTAAAAGATATTCCATATGTGGATATGTGATTAGCATCCCACCCTAAGTCATTGTTATCCATTCTCATTACTGCTTGTGCCGAAGTGTAATCGATAGCTGTAGATGTTGTTATAGCTTTTTTTAATGGTGGTTCAATATCGATAGACACATCTACAGTAGGTGAAGCAGTACTACTCGCCGTAGCGTCATTAACTACCATATACAGCCTTGCATTTGCTCCTGTATCTAATTGTAAATAATCCCCTGCCTTTAAAATGACATTGCCACTATTTCCAGAACTCGGAACAGTAATATTTATTGCATCAACACCAACCGCTTTAGCCGCTTGAACTGTTGCAGTACCTGTCAAAACACCTTGTACTGTTTTAGCATCAGGGTCACCAAGCAAGAATGTTCCCTTCCTGCCATGTAGTTTCATAAAGAAAGCTTGCCATAAAGCCGCTGTAGAACGCCTCATAGGAGGCAAGGAGACGGTGCAAGACCACAAAGCTTTGTCATACTCTATAGTTTGGCTTTCGCCTGTAAATGGGCTTTGAGAGACGGATACGGCTCTAACTAGCTTCCAACTACTTTGAACAAATCCTGTTGTAGGCATTGTTAAGGGGTATGTATAGCTTGCCATTTATTTATCCCATAACCTTTCCAAACGAGCCGCCACGTCTTTTACTATCAGAAACCGCCATCAAAGTTTGTTCTTTAATAGCTGGTAATAAGTTCAATACTTCAGCGTGAACAGTTTGAGCAACCCCTGTACTTAAATTAATAGACTGATTAACGATTGTACTAGCTCCGCTCATAGCATTTTTAGTATTCATATTGTTTAATAATGTTCCTGCTCCAGAAGGTACGAATAACTCCGCTCCTCGTTCTCCAACTAAATGTGGTCTGTTAGGTTGCATTGTTCCACCACTTGCACCTGTCAACAACTTCCCTATAAAAGAGCCACCAGTAGTATTATTTCCAAAGAAAGAATCAAATATAGGCGCTATTACTTGCAGTTTTATAACTTGCGCTATCATGTCTTGAATAAAACTTCTGAAGATATTGCCAAAACTAGAAAGCTCAAGTTTACCATCCATAAATGCTTGAGCTAGGCTATCAGCTAACTGGTCACCAACTTCTTTAATTCTGTCTTTAAATGCCTCAAAAACAGCAATCTGTGCGGCTTGTGAAGCTCGTAAATCTTCTTGTTTTATAAGTAATAAAGCTATGGCATGGGATTGACCGTGAGTCATTTCAATATCTTGTTTTCTCAATTCGTGCATCTTTTTTTGAATTCTTGCACCAAACAACTCATTCTTTCCATATTCACCATTTTGAACTGTCATATTGAAAACGGCAGTTTCTAATTTCATCGTTTCTTCTATTTCTTCTTTTAAAAGATTTATTTTATTTCTTTGAATTATTATTTTTTCACGTTCTGTTAAAGTAGGTGTAAATGTTTTACCTTGTCTGTTAATTCCTTTAGTGCTTTCTGCCGCAATAACATCCCGCATTTGCTGAAATTCGCGCCTAGCCCTTGCTGTAAGTTTGTTCCTAGTTCTTGCGTCAGCTATTTCAAAGTTAGCATCTCTTGTGGTAGTTCCTGACGGTGTAAACGGCATCCCTTGAGGGTTTATGCCACTAGCCATCTCAGCCGCTAAAATACCCCTAGCTTCGTTCGCTTCTCGTTGTTCTTTTAGTTCTCGTTGTGCTCTAGCTGTAAGTTTATTTCTTAATCTAGCATCATGGAGAACTGGTAATTCTTTTTCAGGAATTACAAGATTGTCAACAAATAACATCGCAAGTTGAGCTTCAGCTTGCAAATTAAGCATTGCAAGTCTAGCTCCTTCCGAAAGTTTCTCCATCATTTTTGCGTGTTCATTTTGTTTTTCTAATTCAGCAGTTTTCTTTTTTTGAAGTGCTTCTTCTTTTTCTACTTTTATAGCTATTCGGTCAGAAGCAAGTTCTGTTTTCTTTATTATGTCTAATTGAGCAAAATACTCCTCATTAATCTTATTAATTGCCGCTACATTTTTAGCCATTCTTTCTTGATTGGCTTGCACCATTATCGGCGTCAGTAAATTTGAACCACTTGGTGTTTTTTCTACATTTTCCGCACCCATTCTTCTATTATCAGCCATTAATTTTTCAATTAAGGGTGCATTTTTTTGCATTAATCTAACGGTAGTATCTTTTGCGTTTTCTTGGATAATACCCATTTTTTTAAACAGCTCATCCAAAGTCGTAATTACATTCGTGAAAATGTCTACAATTTCTAAAGCAATAGGAATTAATGTTTGACCTAGCCCAATTCCTAAATCTTTTAGTGCGGCTTGCATTGCTTTTACTTTTGAAGCATAATCATCGACTGTTCTAGCCGCATCTCCTTGAGCATCTGAAGTTCCAGCAAGTAATAGATTTAATCTTGCTTGAACTTTTTCTTGCTCTGTAGCGGCTTTAGTACCGCCTTCAATACCCATGCTAAGAAGTTCTTGCTTTAATGTTGCTTCAGTAATTACAACTCCGAATTGACGTAAGGTTTCATGGTTTCCAACTAAAGCACTTTTAAAAGCTCTCATTACTTCTGCATCTGCTTTGTTATTAAAAGAGGCTACATCTACCGCTAATTTTGTTAATGTTTTAGAAAGTTCTAATCCTTCTTTTCTAGCAAATCCCATTGGAACAAAAGTATCTTGAACAGAAGCCGCCATTTCCTCAAGCTCAAATTTAGACCTTCCAATTGATTTCCCAAAATCATCAGCCCATTTTCTCAAGTCCTTAGTGTAAATTCCAAAAACAACAGAACTTTTATTCTGCATTTCACGGGCGTCAGAAGCAAGGTTAACCATTGCTAAGCCCATTCTGGCAATTTCTTTTACTGCAACAGCAACCATTGCAAGTTTGACTACTTTTCCTACCTTAGAAAAAGAATTATTCATTTTATTTGTGGATTGTTGGGTGCGCCGCTCTAACCTTTTAAGGTCTTCGCGCACGCCCTTCATATCTGTTTCGATACGAACTAGAAGTGTATCAACTGGTGTAGCCATTAATCAGGATACCTTTCCATCAAATCTTCGAGTTCATCTTTACCTAGAGGCGGTGGTTTTCCTCCAGAATGAAACTCAGCAAACCCGTCAACCGCGCAATTAAACTCTTGTATGCTCATATTCCAGAAAACATCTGGAGACATTTGCATTTTTCCAAGAGCGATTTTCATATAATCGCGCCAAGGAAAAGTATCTAATCCGCTTCCACCGCTTCGTCGTTTCCCACTTCGTCATCTCCTGAAGACAATGCGGTGCTTAATATTTCTCCAACGGCTGACATGGTAGGAGCTAACCCTGCATCCCAAACCGCCTTCCTAATATCAGGCATTTTTATATCGTTCCCCCCTGCTCGAACAACTGGCAACAATACCTCACACAATTGCGTTGTGGTCATTTTGCCCTCAGATAGTAAGGTAATGACCTCAACAATTCCTTTATCAAGAGCCGTTTCAACTCTCATAATCACATCAAGCGTAACCTTTGCCCTCCATGATTGTTTCCCCAATTGGAGATTTAATTCACCCCTCTTTAGGTTTGGCGCTATCTTTTCCACTGTTTTTCTCCTTAGTGTTTACTAATATTTGCTCGCTCCTTTGAGCGATATTCGTGGCTTCTATTACTTCATATTCTTTTGACCCGACCTTGAAGCTGTCACCAACTTGAAGGCCAGATACAAAATCAAACGTAAACTCATTACCGCGTTGAAAAGCAGAGTATGAATTTTTGTTTGTTTTCGCTACTACGTTTTTCCACGCCATAATTTACTCCTTAAATTAAATATTAAGCAAATGATACTAGGCCAGAAGACTCAAGCGTAACAGAATAAGTAACTTCTCCGTTATATTCGCCACTATACTCTAAAGACGATATCATAAATTTGCCTTTATATGAGCCAAAATCGGGAATAACTATTTCATAGTTACTAAAAGCAGTAGCTCCAAAAGCTGTTTTTAAAGTTGCTTCTGTGGTTGCATCTGTAAAGACACCAGAACCAGAAATAGAAACGCTTGTAAGCCCTCCGTTTGCTAATAAATCCCTTCTTCCACTGCTATCTTTAGTTGAAATGTCAACCGCTTCGTCATTAAGCGTAATTGATGTTGAGCGCAAACCACCTACTGTAGCGTAAGTGTCAGATGCAACTGCCTGAGAGTTATCCGCGCCAATTTTTAATAATAGTGCTGAACCTTTTTGTGCCGCCATGTTTTTTCTCCTTTAACTGTCAAACACAACAGCACGAAATCTTATGACGCCATGCCGCGTTATTCCATCAGCTTCCATTAGTGTCGTTTCAAACTCTTGTTTGATGTTCACTAAAGAAGCACCTGATACGCTTATAGCAGTATCATGCAACTGTGTATAGATAGATTGCATAATCTCTTTAATTTCTCGTCGGCCTTGGTATTGTGACCAAACGTGAAGCGTTAGCGTATGTTCGTTTCCATCTTTTGCTTTTGTACCAATGTTAATAGCGGTTTCCTCACCTATACTTATATATGGATAAGTTGTTCCGCTCGGAATGTGGTCAAAAACTCCAACAGAAATACCACCAATGCCAGTAATACTAGCGCTTGATAATTTTGTATAAATAGCTTTTTGTAATTCCCAAGAGTGTAGTGCCATTATTTACTCCTTAGATTTTTAAAAAGTCTTTTTATTTTATTTCTATTTTCTTCTAAAGCTGGTTGCATAAATGGTCTTGCATCTATCTTGCTTGTTCCAAATTCTAAATTTTCAGAATATTTAGCCCTACTTTCAACTGAAACACCAAGTCTATCATTATCTATTTTTACATAAATATTACTAGCTAAATGACCTGTGTCTGTATTTGGGGGAAATCCTGCGCGTGATGCAGTATGTTTTCCATATGTTCTACCAGAACTCTGATGAGCATGAATTGATTTTATAGCTGTATTTCTTACTAAATTTCCAGACCTAGCTATATCATCTTCAAGTTGTTTTTTATATTTCTTTAAAACAGCATCATATTTTGGGTTAATGCTTTTTACTTTAATAGAAAACCTACTCAAGTTGGAACTCCTTCCTCACAACCCAAATGTAAATATTTAAATTTGTTATCTGGGTTTAAAACACCCTTAACATTAAAGGTTCTGGTTATTTCTGTTCCATTTCTTATAAATGTTTGGACTAACCTATTTTTTGTTGTTACGTTATTCCTATGACGAACAATAATAACATGAGTTAAAACTTCTCTTAATTGGTCGCCAAACAAAGACTCGTTAGCCCTAGATGGATTTATACTACCATAAACCGTAGCAACTTTTGACCAAGTAAGCGTAGAGGAACCGCCGCCATCTGAAGAAGCGCTATAACTTTGCAATTCTAATTTGCTTCTCATTGAACCAACTGACATTAACCAATCCCTGTTTTGAGCATTTTACTATATGGATTAGAACCATACCTGAGTATTCTATATGAGTTCAATAATTGTCCACATAATTTTGGAGGAACAATATTATTTTGCTCTACATCTCCCCTATGTTCATACATAAAGGTCATATACTGTAATATGGCTACCCTAATAGCTTCTGGAACATCTGTTCTATTTGCTCCATATCCTGCTGTGTAATTTATTTCTAAACCATTAGCCGCTCTCAAATTAGTTGGATATGTACCGCCATCTCTCAGCAATATACGAGCTGGCTCTCTTACTGTGTCTACATAATAATTACTTGTAGCCCATGTTCCTTGAGTATCAGCATCATTATAAAATTTAATACTTGAAACCGCAGAAACAGGAGCAGAAACAAGTTCAATATAATTTTGATAATTTGTTATGTGTATTCCTGTTCTTGTTCCTTCCCATAATGATGTATCAACTTCAGTAAATCCGTCTAAATACATTTGCATGGTTCTATTAATTAAACTTCTGCCTGTGTAATTTTCAGCCCATTGACGCGCCGCCAAAATTAAAGAAAATACTAGACTTTCATCAACATCATCATCTAATCTTAAATGTTCTCTAGCCTCTACAACACTTACAGGCTCTATACTTGGTTCTGTAACTGTAACTATACCGCTCATTTATTTCTCCTACGCAATATCATCGATTACATCAATTTGGATGTATTCGGTGTTAGGAAATGTCTCAACTGTTCCGTCTGAAAAAGTTACTTGAAATTCTGCTTTAAAAGAACCAACGGTATCTGTGTCTCCAGATTGCCAAACATATTTAACTGTTCCTGCATCGTCATCTACTATTGTAGCCGCCGCCGCCACCTTAGTGCTTGTTCCTCTATATTTTATCATATGAAATCTTACACTAGCTCCTGTTAAGTCTACTACTGCACTACTAGCATCTTTCAAAGTTGCCTGTATGATAGGGCTTGTGTCGTTTTGTTTAATTTTAAATCCCATTACGCCGCCTCATTTCCTGTTATAATAATTGCTGAGTTACTACTTTTACCAATTATTGAAACATTATTAACAAAATTTTCACCAATTAGCACTACATTAGCAGAGTTTTCTCCAACTTGCACTACTCTTGGTAAACCAATGTCATAAGTAATTGTTGGAACGATTGGAGCGCCAGTATTTAAAGAACTAGTTCCAAGCGTATATGATATTTGAGAAACTATACTTGGTATTGATGGAACGCCTGTTGAAACATCTAATGTAGTTAAATTATATTTGTGAGATAACGTGGTACTAGAAACAGTTGGAATTGCTGTATTTACGTTTGCTGTTGCAAAGGTATGTCCACCAACAAACACTACGTTACCAATTTCAAAGTTACCTGATGTTATCTGCACCCCAAGTAAAGAATGAACTTGTGTTACTGTTGTATTTCCTACTGTTGGAGAACCCAAAGAAATAACGTTTGTTGATAAAGAATTATTTTCAACAATACTTGACGCGGATACTGATACAGCTCCTGTATCTATGTTAGCAGTAACTAAGCCATTATTTTCTATTATTGAGACATCTGCAACACTTGGATTATTTGTGCTTACTGTACCAGTTGTAAGAATATTGTTTTCTGTAATGTCAGCCGTATCAACTATTGCAGAAGTAGCAAAAACGTTACTTGTATTAAATGTCTCCTCTTCAGACATATTGCAAGTTGGTACGTCAGGAATGTTACTAGCTACAGTCGCGCCATTTAAAACATGAGTTTGATTAATAGTTGAAGAAGATATTACAGGAGCATTACTAGATACATCATTTGCTAAAAGAGTTTCTTCTTCAGAGAAAGTAACATTAGGAACATCAAATCCATTTGTGGTAATTGATGCAACAACAACATGATTTTGAACTATGGTCGGGCTTGCAACACTCGGCGTTCCTGAAGAAACATTTGGAGCATTGAAAGTTTCTTCTTCAGACATGGCAGTCGTTGGAACACTTGGAGCGCCTGTTGAAACATCTGCTGTCGAGAATGTTTCATTTTCTACCATCGTGCAAGTTGAAACGCTTGGAACTCCAGTGTCTAAATCTGCGATTGACATAACGTGAGTTTGACCAAAAACAGAAGTTCCAACTGTTGGCGTTCCCAAGTTAAGTGATGATGTTTGCAATATCGTAGAAATTAATAATGTTGTATCTGTTATATCTGGCGTTCCAGAAATAACATTAGAAGTTGAAAGAGTTTCTTCCTCTGACATTGTTGCAGTATCTACATCAAAACCATTTGCAGAAAGTGACGCTACGACAACATGATTTTGTGTAATTGCAGAAGTTGCAACATTTGGTGTCCCTGTCGATATATTAGGAGCATTAAATGTTTCTTCCTCTGACATCGATGTCGTAGGCACACTGGGAGAGCCTAGAGAGACTGTAGAGGTGGCTATTACATGATTTCCTGCTAATACCCCATTCGCAACACTTGAAGCGCCAGTGCTTATTGTAGCTGTTGATAACGCATTATTTTCTGTAATGTCAGCAGTGCCGACAGTTGCAGATGTTGTGAATACATTACTTGTATTGAATGTTTCTTCTTCCGACATATTACAAGTCGGGATATCTGGAAGGTTAAGTGTAACTGTTGCGCCACCCAAAGCATGAACTTGAGAAATAGCTGTTGTTGGAACAGAAGGAGCGCCGCTTGATACATTTGCAGTTCCAAAGTCTTTTGTTATAAGTCCTGTAGCACCTAGAGGCGCAGAAGCTAGTGGGGAAAAGCCTAGCATTTTTTACTCCTGTAGCTCATCTCTATCCCTCTTTAACAAAATACCTATAATCTGTCTAACAATGGTTTAATTAATTTCTTTTATCTCTTAGTTCTTGCAAGTCTTTTTCCTTAGAGCCGCCATCATAAGCCCAAGCATATCCATCATTTACAAGTTGATGATTTAAAGAAGTCATATCTCCATCAGCCCAAAGCCAACCAAGCATACGACCAAACTTTCCATCTTTTTCAGTTTTAACAATTATTTCTTTTGCACGATTAAGCATACCTTCAAGAGCAACTTTAGCCTCTAATCCCATTTCTTTCTCTGCAAGATTAGTTGTTCTGCTTTCTGGGGTGTCTATCCCTGCAAGCCTGACACGCTCTTTCTTTGTAAGCCCAAAGCCTAAATCAATTAAAATGTCTATTGTATCGCCATCAACAACTTTTACTACTTCTTTTATTTTATATTCATACATAGTTTTTTCCTTATAAAGCTAATCTTGATAAATCAAATAAATATATCTGGTTTCCTGCGCCATCTAATCCTAACGCTTCCGCGCCAGTTCTTCCTGCCGACCAAGCCTTCATATCGTCAGACTCATATGCAAAAGAAACAGCGTGAGTTACTCCCCTCGCAATTTGATATGAAGCTCTTTTTCCCATCATTGTCGTCGCTATGCTTTGCCCTGTATAATCGGCGTGGACATAAATAGCTGAAGCGGCGTCTACTTTTGCTTCTTCAATTCCTTTAGCTATAATAGCATCACGCATATCATTTGCCCAAGAATGTCTGTCTCTTGTTAACACTTCATATTGAGATATATCTCCAAAGCAAAACATACCAACTAACTTATCAGAAGCCGCATCGTCTCTAGCAAGGACTGTGTATAAATCAAATCTATCTCTATAAACGTGTGTCCAAAGATGTTTCCATTCTTCATTAGCTGAACCCATAGCAGAAGTCGCAACTTCATAACACTCATCTATTACAGTGTCGTTAGACATCATAGTTGTCATTTTATTTGTTTCATAAATTATCGTCATGTTTTTTTCTTCTCCATAGTGCCGCTTTCATTCCAAAGATATTTGTATCTATATTCTTGTCTTATAGTCATAATATAGTCTAAATATTCATCAACTCTATCTTTCCAATTTTCATCTAGCTCTGGATTAACAACTCCGCTTTTAGCACTGTTAAATGCTTTTTGAATAAAATTCTTTTGTTTTTCATTTGTATTTCTTTCAAATATACCATTAGCAATATTAAAAAAAGTTCCTTCATGTGCTTTTTGATAAACATCAATGCAATCTACTTCTTTACCTAAAGCAACAGCATATAATATAGACTCGCTTCTGTGACTTGTGTGAACAACTTCTGCATCAACTAATAAGCTGTAGAGATTGTCGTCTCTATTCAAAACAACATCTTCACCTAACATATCTCGCAACTCTCCAACAATTTGATGAGTAGTAAGAGGGTGCGGTTTTAAATAAACTTCTTCTTCTCCATGAGTGTTAATTATGTATTTTAGTTTATTGATGCAAACAGTTTCCTTTATTTTATTGCTACCTACAGGAATAATTAGGTGGTCACGTGGCTCTATTTTCTTTGTCTTCATGTGACTATATTTATTGGCGACATCATTATGTATTCTATCTTTAAAATATTTTATATAATCCAACTTTATTTCAACATCATCACTAAAAGCTTCATCTATCTGTCTCAATTTCAATATAGGAGACAAAGGATACATCATAAAACAATGAGCAAATTCTGTGTAACTCATGGTTCTAAACCATGGCGGCTCATTAGCAAGAACATCATAATCTTGGTCTATTGGTAATTTTTTCACCTCTTTTAAAAAATATCTTTCTACCTCTTTTAAATGTTCTAAGGTTTTAGATTTAGAACTAGCCATTTCGCCTATTTGTTTCTGCAAACTGTGTTTATTAAACATCTTCATCTATAAAACTCCTATGAGTAAAAATTAGTCACCCTCTGAGTATTGAAGGTCGTGGTTGTAGATTTTGATGTATTATAAGTGGTCGTCGTAGATTGTGAAGTATTAAATGTTGTTGTTGTAGACTTCGAAGTCGAGAAGGTAGTTGTTGTAGAATGAGATGTTGCAAATGTTGTAGTTGTCGTTGTGGAAGTTGCATAAGTTGTTGTTGTTGTTTTACTAGTATTATACGTTGTAGTCGTCTCTCTGGTCGTATTGAAAGTCGTTGTTGTAGTATGACTTGTTGCCGTCGCGTAACTAGTTAACGTAGTGCGAGTAGTATTGAAGGTTGTAGATGTAGTGTGACTTGTGGCTGTAGCATAACTAGTTGTTGTGTCGCGAGTTGTATTATACGTTGTAGCTGTAGTTCGAGTTGTAGCCGTATCGTAACTTGTTAAGGTTGTGTGGCTAGTGCTATATACTGTCGTAGTGTTTTTAGTTGTATTGTAAGTCGTGTCATAGGTTGTTGTTGTATTACGACTAGTAGCAAATGTTGTTGTTGTATTATGGGATGTATTGAATGTGGTCGTTGTAACATGATTTGTACTGTAAGTAGTAGCAGTCACATGATTTGTGCTGTATGTCGTAACAGTTGATTTGGTTGTATTATAGGTAGTCGTTGTATTATGGCTCGTATTATAAGAAGTTGTATAGCTTGAAGTTGTGCTTTTAGTTGTTGTAAATATTGTATTTCTTGTGGTGCTTGTACTTCTACTTGTATTAGTGGCAGTGCTATGTTCCGATTTTTCACCTGCATTGGTTATAGTATTCGTACTGAATGTAGTAGTAGTATTATATAATGTGCTATATGTTGCAGGATAAGTAGTAGTGGTGTTTGCTGTAGTACTCCAAGTTGTAGTAAAACTTGTTGTATAAGAAGTCGTATGCTCGCCCTTTCCTGCTCCAGTTGAACGATGCGTAGTTTTACTAGTAGTCTGTGACGTGTTAAAAGTAGTTACAGTACTTGTTGTGTGTGTCGTCGGCACTTGTGTATTGAATGTAGTCGTCGTGTTATGACTAGTACTATAAGTTGTAGTCGTAGAATGAGAGGTACTGTAGGTCGTAGTTGTATTGTGAGAAGTATTGTAAGTTGTCGTCGTATTATGCGACGTATTATATGTAGTAGTTGTGTTTGTGCTAGTAGAATAAGTTGTTAGCGTTGTTCTCGTCGTATTAAAGGTCGTTGAGGTAGTATGGCTAGTAGAGTGTGATGTACTGTAAGTTGTAACGGTATTATGAGATGTATTATAAGTCGTAACAGTATTATGACTTGTCGTTGTATTGAAAGTAGTAGTTGTATTGTGAGATGTTGAATATGTCGTCGTTGTAGTATGACTGGTAGTTGTATTATAAGTCGTTGTAGTATTTCGAGAAGTGTTAAAAGTAGTGGTAGTATTATGGCTAGTAGTAGTATTATAACTTGTTGTCGTATCTTTACTTGTAGAAAACTCCGTTGTCGTATCATGTGATGTAGCATAAACAGTAGTAGTGCTTTTAGAAGTATTATAAGTAGTAGTTGTGTCTCTCGTTGTATTATATGATGTCGTAGTAGAACTAGAAGTATTGTATGTTGTTGTTGTAGCCTTGCTTGTTGAAAAGGTAGTTGTTGTAGACTTGGAAGTTGCATAGGTAGTCGTCGTTGATTTATTAGTGGAGACAGTGGTGTTCCACTTTACAATTTCTGAAAATCCAATGGTACGCATTATGCAAAGTCACCAATATAGTTGACCAG
>Ga0098060_1000366_pt1 | contig 21286 bp, 34 predicted proteins | sample 21_taG_FD_77063 | JGI IMG/M metagenome (GOLD analysis project Ga0098060, IMG submission 77063) | Marine viral communities from the Subarctic Pacific Ocean - 21_ETSP_OMZ_AT15319 metaG | ecosystem: Environmental > Aquatic > Marine > Oceanic | place: Pacific Ocean | collected 2015-01-19 | reverse complement strand
TATGGTGGCTGGTGATCCTGCTGCTCAGCTGTCTGGAAGATCGAAATTTTCCCTGCCACAGCAAGTGATATTTTTTTGGGGTGTGTGGCGACCAGATCAGCGTAACGAAGAAGATCATCAGTAAATCAAATCAATAACTTAAGGGTTTATCTCATTTCATATTTTTTGGATCTTCATGATCCAGCAGGATCTATCAGGATCAGATCGGCTGGTCAATTTTTGCGGCCATAAAATTCCGTGATCCCTGTGCACCTGGGCAAATTGTTTTTAAAGATACTTATTTTTCCTGCGATAGGCTGACAAAAGATATTTATTTTTCGTGCGACATGCTGACAAAAAGAAAGCCCCTCCAAATTAATGGAAGGGCTCTCGCTCTGGTCGAATGTAGGCAAATAGTTTTAAGCTAGATGTTCGCTTAAGTCCCAATCCTCAATCGCTGTTAGTAATCCCTCAACTGAGACATCAACGGCAGGGCTCAGATGTACTCGATCCTTCTTATGTCCGAGGGTTTGTCGATCACTCATGCGATCAAAAGAGTAACCAATAACTGTGCCATGCTCATTTTTCTCAATAGAGTAAAGATAATGATCTTCAGTTCTTTCCTGAGAATAACCGCTTACTTTCTGTAATAGGTTATAAGCTGTTTCAATCTCTGCATTGCTCACAAACTCGTTATTCTCATTCGATAGGCTCGCCTCAGGTTTTGGATGCCATAGTTGATTGATGCAACCATCATAGTTAGTCTTATCTCTGATGGTGATCTGATTTAAGTGGTCGATCTTGTGTCCATAAACTCCCATCAGTTCACCTCCTGCGGATCGTCTTCTTTTTCAGCAAATAGAGAATGAACTTCATCCTCCCCATATTTCTCGATCATGTCCGATTTAAGCTGAACCATATTCTTGAGAAACTTGAAATTGTCAGGCTGGGGAAAGTTGACCCCTAAAGATTCCAGACGCTCCTCTGCAATGGTATCAAGATCAAGCTGGCTCAGAATGTGTCTCGTTTTTAAAAAGATCGTCTCCAGCACCTCTGCAACGTCTTTTGTGATCTGTTTCAGTACTTCATCGCTGACGCTGAGATTTCGCAGAACGTCAGGTTCAGTCGCATCAAACTTTTTTCGATCTTCCGTCACCTGATCTAAATTCCTTTGAATGGTTAACTCGTAAAGGTGTAAAAGATCGTGCACCTCTAAAGCTTTTTTTACGTTAGTTTTTTTCATTGTTGTAGTCTCCTATAATATCAAGCTGAATAAATAAAATACAAAGAGGATCAGCAAGATTAAAGCCCCTTTATAAACTGCGTTAATAAGATCAATCAATTTTTTCTCCTTATTTCTCTGATTAATAACTAAAACTGTTTTAACCTGATTTGATCAAGATCGTAAAGAGATAAAAAAAACCCCTCTAAATGAATAGAGGGGCTTTCATCGTTGCCGCAGGTTGGGGAGTACCTAGGCGACTGATCTTAACTGATCTGACCAGATTGAGGAGTTGATCACCTTGATGACTTCCTTCTGACGATCTAGACGAACGTTGTGCAGTTTTGATCCTTTGTTGGTATTGCTAACAATTAAGCCTCGATCATTTTCGTAAGTGTCCTGATCTCCTCCAACGTGACTGCTCCAATTCGTTAAAGCATTATAAACTGTGTACATGTTCATCCCCATGCCATTGTTTATCTCATCTTCAAAACGTGCCATAAGTGCTCCAAAAAGTTTGAAGTTTACAACCTGTTTTTCCAACTCTTCCGCAGTAAGTTCTTTTTCCATTGCTTCGGTTAGATCGGAGCTGATCTGCCTTGTATCCTGATAGGCAACTTCGTTAAGCTTGACCGCTTCTTTCCTTGCAACTGTTTCCTTAAAGAGCTTGATAACCCATTCAGCAGTTACAGGAGTCTGTAACATACGATAAAAGTGCTCGCCATGTTCCGCAAAGTCTCCTGTTGCATTGCTGATCTTTCTGGACTCTTCCGCAACATTAAAACCGCTAGTGTGTTTTTTGAGAATGTGGAAGTATCTCTTGCCTCCGAAGACTTGCGTATTCTGACAAAATTCTCTGAACCTACCAACAAAGACTTGAAACTTCCAGCTAGTGTCCGTTGAGTTTAAAATATCAACCCTCAAGCATGACTTGTCTTCGCCTTCGATCCCTGTTCCGTCTATGGTGTCCTCGTGATCCTTAAATAAGATCGATCTATGAACCTTGGTGAAATTATCGTAAGCGGTGTCTGTGATCTCTAGATTGCTCACAGATAAATCGTCATTCTTCAAGATCGCCTCGTTGATCTTGTCGAATAGTGGCACGTGATTGATCAGTTTATATTTAGGCGAAACAGGAGCAACCATTTTATAAGTTTTGGTTTCTGGTCGATTAAGAAAAACCGCCTTCCTTCCCTCTACTTTCTCGAATTCTCCTGTATAAGGATTATGGGAAAAGAATTTGTTTTCCTCAAAATCTGCATCAAAAACTGATAGATCAGTTAGATCACTATGGGTTACTTGTTCTGCGATGTACTCGTTTAAATAAGACATTTTATGTCCTCCGTTATTTGCTATATAAGAAAATTTATATAACTTCTAACACCTGTTATATAGCAATTAAAAGATTCTGCAAGGTATAAGTTTAATGCTTAAAAAAACCTATTATTGTTTTTCTTTTTGCTAGGGAGCAAAGTTTGCAATCTAGGCATTTGATACCTTGTGTCTGCTCTGGACAAACTGTGATTTTTCTACCTCGTGGAGTTTTAATGTCTGACAAATTAGCTGACAATTTCTCAAACTGTTTTTTGGTATATGGCAAAACAACAGTAGTTGGAATTTTGGTAGCTGACAAAGTGTCGGCTTCTTGTAATGTGTCTGCTGACAAATTAATGGTAAAGCCTTTATTATTTGCATAGCGAATATAATTTAAGTTATGATCTGACAATTTTTTTCCGCTAGGTGACAAAGTGGAATGATGGTGAGTGTAACAAATAACCTTGCCACCATTATTTGCCTTTATAAGTTGCTTGAGTTTCTTAGCGTCTATTTTGTTTTTCTTAGTTGCCAGATCGCCAACAATATTATGACGCCATAAACCTTCTTTATTATGTTTTCTAAAGTAGGAAACTGACTTAACAAAGTCTTGCCAATTATCTTTTTTGTCTTCGCTGTATCTTTTCCAATGTAGGGAAATAGGGAAGCTGTCACCGTAACAACCATTATTCTTTAAGGTGCAAGAATCAGGGCAAGTCTGTTTGGGGCTATAGCTGGTAGGCATTGCACCAACTTTCCTAGATTGCGTATGTGGTATAAATTTGTAAGTCATTTTTTTTCCTCCTATATTCTTTTATATAGTAAAGAAAAACCATTGTCAAATATATTTACTATTTTTTTCTATTGCGCTATCTAGCAAAAATTCTCTTTTTTCTTCATCCGTCATATTATAGTTACGAAATAAATCGTCAAGAGTGCTTTCGATACCTAGGAAAGACAATAACTCTTCATCCGTATAGGCTGACAATGGTTTTTCATCTGACGGATTAAATGACATTTTTCTTACCTGACAAAATATCGTCTTGAGTGTAAAACTTACCGCACTTAACATATGCAGTTTTACTAACTACGAAACTTCTATAATGTTTTGCTGACATATCGTAGACAGTAAAAGAATGTTCTTTGGCTGTGCTTTTGCCACCTTGTAAATGTTTCTTGACATCAAAACGTAAGCTTCCATAATTTTTATACTTTTGTTCTTTTGTTGAATAGTACTTAATACTAAAGAAAGCACTACCTACCAAATCTTTTAAGTTATTTTTAAACTGTGTATTTACATCTACCATTTTTTATTATCTCCTTTTTTTTTAGAATACTACATACCATTCTTATAGTCAAGTATTATTTTTTTATTGCAAACCATTGCTTTTCCAAGGTATCATAATAACCATTCTTACTTCTTACAGGTCTATGCGAATACTTTTTACCCTTTGCGTTTTTCCTACCTTCTATTAATCTCTTTGCCATTTTCTTCTCCCAATGTTGACAGTTTTTTAACCATAGTTTTGTTTCTGTATCTACACGACCACTCATGGCAACCTCCTCATAAATTCTGCTCTCTCATCTGACGCTACTCTACGCCTTGACAACTCTCTTGCTATCCTGTCTAACAAAACAACAATTTCATTTATTGTATTAGAACAAAGATTCCATTGGCTTTCACCTTTCATCTGTAAAATGGCATGAAGTTCATGTTGTGCAAATTCATACTCTTCTGTAATAGTTCCTATTCTAATTAGCTTTTCGTACTTACTTAAATCTATACTCATAATATCTCCTTTTGTTAAATGACAACAGACAAGGGGAAAAATAATGATAAAAACCTTGTCTGCTGTCTGTCCCAGAAGTAAGTAAATTGCATATCAGGTGCTCCTGATTCGGTATCTTTTTAAACACTTACCGATGCCATCTCCGTGTCCTTACTCTGGGTATCCTAGCTAGGATAATTCTTATGACTCCTTAAAAGTTAACTGCTATTATATACCACATCAAATATATAAAGGCAACAAATAAAATAAATAATATTCTAGTAGCTAGTAAAACGTATTCCATCTATTTTACTTCAAACGTTTCTACTAACTGACTAACAATCTCATCTAAGTTTTCTGAACTAGACAACTCAACAAGATGTAACTCATCCACTATCGCATCTCTTAATCTATAATTACTTATACTTACTCTACCTGTATCTCCATCTATACTTAAGTAATCTTCTTTATGTCCAAAAATCTTATCTCCTAAATCATAATGTAAAGCATCAGATACATCACGAGTCTGATCATACTTTCGGTATGCAATATCTGTTTTATCTTTAGCTTTTTTGTAGGCAATAAAATAGGGATTCTTAACTACTGATTTTAATTTTAAAGTTCTAATTACTTCTTTAGATATTTTTTGGGCTAGTAGTTCTTTTTGCTTATTTGTTATTCTCATTGTTTTGTTCCTTTCTTAGTTCATTTAAAAATGTTACAATCACGTCTAGGTCAGCAACCTTATATTCTAAACTGGTCAATGCCTTTTCGACTTGATACAGCCTATTATCTAGTGATTCGATTTCTTTGTCAACCCCTAATATTTTTTTTATTAATTTAATCATTTCCTGTAAGTTTCTCCCACTTGTATGCGTTGTCTGAAAATTCTTTTATCTTATCTAACACTTCCTCTGCATCAAAACCTCTATCAAAAGCACTATCTCCAAAAGCAACCTCGTAGACTTCCTCTACAAATTCTTTCCAATCATCACTCATCACTTTCTCCTAATTATAATTATTAACTATAACCCTTATATACTACCATTCTTAAAGTCAAGTTATATTTTATTTTTTATTTATTGACTATAAGTAGATTACTACTAAAATATTAAATACTCCCTTAATATTGTTATAATTTTTATGTAGACTAAAGTCTATTTTAAGGGTGTTCGTTTTTATGTCAAGGAGGAAAGTATGAAAATAAATTTATTTAATTTTATGATAATAAATTATATATTACAATTATCCATAGTTCTGATAGTTGCTTTTATTAAGGGCTGACAAAATGGTTGACAATAGATATTGAAAGGTTATACTGACAAACTTAATATTCGCTTTGTACTGTCTGACAGTAGGCATTGACATACAGTTGGTGCACTCTCAGATGAGTAAGCGAGGAAGAGTTAAATTGCAGATAACAAGTGAGATAGACAATGATAACATGGGATAGATTTGATGATGCCATTATAGGAACAGGCAGTCGCTGTAACTCGCCTGATGTTTTTATATATAGCTTTAATAAAATGGTTAAGATTCTTGTGGATGAAGATGACATGACTCCAGAGGAAGCTATAGATTTTATAGAATACAATGTAATTGGTTATTGGGTAGGTGAGACTACACCAATTATTTTAAGACAGCTCGGATATTATGAACAAGACATACTTGACAGAAAGAACGAATCAGTATTTAATGAAAAAAATATTGACGATAAGGAGATAAATTAATGAACGTTCGAGAAGAGATTAATAATATTTTAATGGCTGACAGGAAGGGCAGATTGTCCTCTGACGAATTGTGGCAAGAGCAACAGGACAGGAAAAGAGAAGAAGTAGGCTATGAAGAAGTTGAAAGGCAAATGGACATAGAAGAATATCTTGCTGACAAAAGCTATGAGGAATACAAGGCTTGGGAAAGTTCAAAGAAATAAACGTTATGATACAGGATATAGTTCTACAATTAGCACCACCACCTTCTGACGTAGCTTTACGTATGGATTGTCCTGCTTGTAATCATAAAAATACATTGTCAATAATGAACAATCAAGGAACAATTCTTTATCATTGTTTCTCTGCTTCATGTAATGTGAAGGGTAGAGTATCGGACAGAAAAGAATTAAAGTTCACACGACATGAAGTAACTCCTCCGAGGGCTGTTCCCCTTGACTCACGCAGTTTTGTGCCCCTAGGTAGAAACCAAAAGGCTCTCGACATGGTGGTCAAGCGGAACAGTTACGAAGCATATCAACACGCAAGGGCTGACATAAGATATGATGTACGCCAAGACAGGGTTGTCTTTATGGTGTACAAGAATGGCAAGGCTGTTGATGCTGTAGGTAGGAAATTAAACGAAGATGACAAAAGACCTAAATGGTTTCGCTACGCAAGAAGCCGACATCCTTTTGTATGTAAAGCAAAGACTGACAGCGACACAGCCTTTTTGGTAGAAGATTGTTTCTCTGCTTGTGCTGTATCCCAAGTCCATCATGGGGTTGCACTGATGGGTACAAATCTACCAAATGAATACTTGACAACTCTTAATTCTTACAGTAAAATAGTAGTAGCATTAGATAGAGATGCCTCCAAAAAAGCTATCGAACTGACGAAACAACTTAGGGTGTCTGTACCCACTACTCTTGTTTTCTTAGAAAAAGATATTAAGAATATGAATTTAACAGAAATACAGGAGTTAATATGAAACCGCATACAGCACCAAGAAAACCTTTTTCCCAAGATTTGTTTAACGCAAATGATCCTCAGACAAGAATTGCAGCTAAAAAACTGCTACCACCTGCACTTAAGAAATTACTTAAGTTAAAGGAAGAGCCTGTTTTAGTAGACAACGAAAAAAGATACGGCATAGACTTACTTTGCCCTGAGCATAATTTAAGTGTTGAAGTAGAAACCAAACATGGTTGGGGTGATGGAAAGTTTCAATGGGGAGATTTACACATACCAAGACGTAAAGGTAAATACCTTGAGATAGAAGGTCATGTATTTTTTGTTGTGTTTAATACAAACAGAACTCAGGCAGGCATTATGACGAAAGATAGCGTATCTAGAGCCAAAGTAGTTAATAAATTCAATAGGTTATCCAGATTACATGAAGACTATCTTTCTGTTCCTTCCGAGGAAGTAATCTGGGTTTAGGAGATAGCAATGCAACAAGTAGAATTACCAACAGATTATCAAAAGTTTATACATCAGTCACGTTACGCTAGGTGGAAAGAGGAAGATAGTAGAAGAGAGACATGGGAAGAGACAGTATCACGATACTTTGACTTTATGACTGACCATCTTTTTGACAACTTTGATTACACCTTACCTTCTAGTATAAGAGAACGTTTAGAGAATAGAGTACTTAACCTTGACATCATGCCTTCTATGAGAGCTTTGATGACAGCAGGTGTTGCTTTAGAAAGATGTAACGTAGCAGGGTATAACTGTTCTTATCTACCAGTTGACAATGCAAGGTCATTTGACGAGTGTTTGTACATACTTATGTGCGGTACAGGCGTAGGTTTTTCTGTTGAAAACAAGTACACTACTCAACTTCCTGTAGTTAACGAAGCGTTGCATGATTCCGACACTGTTGTAATTGTGTCAGACTCTAAAGAAGGTTGGGCTAAAGGCTACAAAGAACTAATATCATTGTTATACTCTGGACAGATACCTAAGTGGGATTTGTCTCGCCTACGCCCTGCAGGTGCTAGACTAAAAACTTTTGGTGGCAGATCATCTGGTCCAGACCCTCTTGACGATTTGTTTAGATTCACTGTAGATATTTTTAAAAAATCTGCAGGAAGACGATTAAAGTCCATAGAGTGCCATGACATCATGTGTAAGATAGGCTCTGTAGTAGTGGTAGGGGGAGTACGAAGATCAGCCCTAATAAGCTTATCTGACCTTGAGGATCAAGAGATGGCTTTAGCTAAGTCTGGTGAGTGGTGGAGTGACGAAGGGCAAAGGGCTTTGGCAAACAACTCAGTGTGCTACCAAGAAACACCACCAATCGGTATATTTATGAGAGAATGGTTAAATCTGTACAACTCTAAGTCTGGTGAAAGAGGTATATTTAGTAGAGATGCTTCTGTACGTCAGGCAGATAAGAATGGTAGACGAGAGTCAGGACATGAGTTTGGAACTAACCCTTGTTCAGAGATAATATTAAGACCCTATCAATTTTGTAACCTAACAGAAGTAGTAGTAAGAGCAGATGATGACATAGAAAGGCTAGGTCAGAAAGTAGAAGACGCTACAATCTTAGGTACAATACAATCTACTCTTACAGACTTTAAATACCTACGAAAAATTTGGCAGAACAACACAGAAGAAGAAAGACTTCTTGGTGTTTCGCTTACTGGTATACTAGATAATCCTAAATTAGGAAAGGCAGAAGACCTTAAGAGGTTACGAGAAATAGCTGTAGATACTAATTTAGGGTTAGCAGTACAATTAGGTATACCACAGTCAACTGCAATTACTTGCGTTAAACCATCAGGCACTGTTTCCCAACTTGTAGACTCTGCTTCTGGTATACACGCAAGACATTCCGCACATTACATAAGAACAGTAAGAGGAGATAAGAAAGACCCTCTTTCTCAGTTTCTTATAGACCAAGGTATTCCATACGAAGATGATTTGATGCAACCTGACAATACTGTTGTGTTCTCTTTTCCTATGAAGTCACCTACAAAAGCAGTACTAAGAGAAGACTTAAGTGCTGTAACACAACTAGAAAACTGGAAGAACTACCAAGAGAACTGGTGTGAACATAAACCATCAGTTACCATATCTGTAAAAGAAGACGAATGGTTTGAGGTAGGTTCTTGGGTGTACGATAACTTTAAAGATGTAGCAGGTGTTTCTTTTTTACCACACTCTGACCATACGTATAAACAAGCACCCTATCAAGATATAACTAAGGAAGAATATTTAGCCTTAAGTAAGAAAATGCCAAGAAATGTTGATTGGACATTACTCTCCAATTACGAACAAGAGGACAATACCACTGGTACACAAGAGTTGGCATGTAGTGCAGGTGCTTGTGAGATTGTAGACATAACATGATAAGTTTATTAGGAAGCCTTCTCGGATTTGGAACTTCCAGTATCCCTATGATAATGGGATTTTTTGAGAAAAAACAAGCTAACAAACAAGAACTTTTAATGCTAGAAGCTAAGGCTAAGTACGCATCAGAATTAAGTAAATTAAAATTACAAGAGATGGATGCTCAAGCAGACATAGAAGAAGTGAAAGGTTTGTATAAACATGCTGAGTCACTGGCACAGGCAAACAAATCTACATTTGTATCTGCTTTACAGGCGTCAGTACGACCAGTTATAACCTATGCTTTCTTTAGCGTATTTGCATTTGTTAAAATTACTTATGTAATAATGGCAGTGCAAGAAGGAAGAGATGTGTTGCCTTCTATACTAGAGGCGTGGGATGATGAAAGCCAAACGATTTTTGCCGCTATAATTAGCTTCTGGTTTGGGAATCGTTTATTTAAAGCAAGGAGTAAATAATGCCTACAGATTTTTCAAAAGCACCTGAAGGTCAAATATCTCCTCTGTTTCCTTTTGCACCTATGATAATGTATGCAAAGATGCCTATGGATTTAGTAAGAAGATTAAATAAGTATGTTAATAAAACAGTAAAGAATGAAGAAAAAGTTAAAAAGTTAGACCATTCTAACAACCTTGTAGGTAAACTTAAACAAGAATTTTTAATTGAGTCCGATGAGTTAGAAAAACATATACAATTTTTTAATAACATAATAGGAAAATATTTAGATACAGATTTAAATAGATCATTTAAAAGTTTAGCAAAAGGAACAGGTTATGGTATAGAATACAAGTCCGCATGGATTGTAAGGCAGTTTGCAGGTGAGTATAATCCTGCACACATACATACAGAATGTAGTATGTCTTGTGTTGGATACTTAAGACTTCCAGAAAAAATAGAAGAAGAGTGGGAAGAAGACTATAAAGACCACTACCCTTCTAATGGTCACATAGAATTTTTACATGGATCGTCTGGTAAGATGCACCAACACACTTTAATGGTAAAACCTTCTGTAGGAGATTTTTTTGTATTTCCTGCTGATCTTATACATATGGTATATCCTTTTAAAAGTGAAGGTGAAAGAAGATCATTTAGTATGAACATAGAGGTACACCAACAGAAAATGGACAAAGATGGTAACCCAATACAAATACCTAAAGCAAAAGAAGGACATGTTGCAAACAATTTTGAACTTGCTTAACTAAGATAAATACAATATAATACTCTAACCTTTTTAGGAGAAAACAATGGAGTCACAAATAATATCCCTACTTTTAAGTAGAGAAAACTTTGATAAGGCGAAAGCTCTTGTCACAAAAGATATGTTTGATAAGAAATACAAAACTATCTTTGACGCAGTAATGCACTACCATACTAAGTATGAAGGTGATCTATCAAAAGACAATCTTTTTATGGTTCACAAAAACCTATACCCTGCCATGCCTGACTCCACAAGAGAGTTAGTTGAAGAGGCTATTAAAGATATACCAGAAGATGTAGAAGGCGATCCTAACTTTGTAATGGATACGCTTACTGAGTTTTGGCGTAGAGAGATGGCTAGAAAGGTAGGCGAAACAGCTATTGATATATGGAATGGCGACTCAGCTAACTTTGGTGATCTACGAATGATGATTGACCAAATTATAAATCAAGACTCAGCTACTGGCATCCTGTCTATGCAAAGGGAAGAGACAGATGTAGAAGAATTGTTTCAAGACTTTGAAGCAGACCCAGACTTTCCTTTTCCAATAACAACATTATCTGATGAGGTAGCAGGTACATACCGAGGTAACTTAGGTATTATTTTTGCTAGACCTGAAAGTGGTAAGTCATCTTTCTGTGCTTTCTTAGCTGCAGAAGCAATACGTAAGGGGCACAGGGTAGGCTACATTATGAATGAAGAGACAGCTAAACGGATGAAGTCCAGAGTATTAACTGCCTACTTTAATGTACACAAAGAAACTTACATGCAAGAGATAGAAAATATAAAAAGAGTATACAAAGAAGAGATAGAAGATAACCTTTACATTATGGATTCTGTAGGCTCTGATGTTACTGAGATAGATCAGTTTACAAAATTAAATAAGATTGATGTGCTGTTTATAGACCAGTTAGATAAGGTAAAAGTAAATGGCGAATTTAGTAGAGGCGATGAAAGATTGAAAGAGCTTTATGTAAATGCAAGAGAGATAGCTAAAAGAAATGCCTGCATGGTTTGGGCAGTTTCTCAGGCAAGCTATGATGCACACAATCGTCAGTTCTTAGATTTTGCTATGTTAGATGGCTCTAAGACTGGCAAGGCAGGAGAAGCAGATATTATTATAGGCATAGGCAAAAATCCTGGTGAAGATGATGATACTCGATTCCTGTGCGTTTCAAAAAATAAAATTTCAGGGTGGCATGGTCACATTGTCTGTGAGATAGATAAACTTACAGGAAGGTATTACGAATGAGTAAAAAATATATACATGTTAATATGCACAAGATTAGAGCAAATAGAAAACATGGAACTAATGAGCCTGTGTTAACTGTTAAAGAAGGAAAGAAAAATACCTACGGTCATAGTGTAGAAATACTAGGTAATAGTAAAGTTATTTATGGAGGTAACGATAAACCTTTGCTTTCTTGTGGTGCTAGGGTAGTTATAGAAACAGAAGCAGAGGTAGTGATAAAATGATTTTAACCTTAGATGTAGAAACAACTTTTATAAAAACAGACAAGGGTTACGATCCTTCTCCTTACACTAGAGGCAACCAACTCGTATCTGTAGGATTTAAAGAAGATGATAAACCTGTAGAGTATGTGTGGTTTTATCACTCAAACAAAGAACCAACATTAGACAATATGAAGATAGTACAAGATGCTTTAGATAGAGCAGACGTACTACTAGGTCACAATATAAAGTTTGACTTACAATGGCTGTTTGCCGCAGGTTTTACCTACGATGGTGCAGTCTATGATACTATGGTTTTTGATTACATATGGGCTAGAGGTGTCAAAGTTCCTTTAAGTCTTGATGAGTGTTGTCGTAGACACCAAACTACTACCAAGAAGAAAAAAGAAATTTTAGAAAACTACTTGAAAGAAGGTATAGGATTTGATATAATCCCACCTGAGATAGTAGAGGAATATGGAATTGCTGATGTGCAATCTACTTATGAAGTAGCTGTTAGTCAGTCTAAACAAGAAGGAAAGAGCATTGAGCAAATTGCAGCCCACATTGTACCTGTCTTTTGAGGTAACAAAAGTTTTAGCAGGTATGGAAAGAGATGGCATCAAGATTGATCGTCAAGCTCTTAACCTTGTTAAAGATGAATACACAAAAGAACTAGAAGAACTAGATTTATTTTTAAGCAAAGAAGTAACTAGAGTTATGGGAGATATGCCTATTAACTTATCTAGTCCTGATGATAGGTCTAAACTTCTATTTTCTAGGTCTATAAACAACAAGAAAAATTGGATAAAAACATTTAACTTAGGTTACGAAGTCAGAGGCAACACTAAAAAACCTAAACGTAGAGCCTACATGACTGAGGCACAGTTTAAGAGAGCAGTCGTAAACAACACTACTGTACAACAAAAGTCTGAGGCACAGAAATGTAGTCCTTGTAATGGCTATGGAAAAGTAGCTAAGAAAAGAAAAGACGGCACATGGGGTAATGCTAGGTTTATATGTAAGTCTTGCTCAGGTGTAGGAATACAATATATGCCTACAGGTAGAGTTGCAGGATTTAAGTTAACACCACTAGACCCTAAAGGATGTAGCACTGCAGGATTTAAAACAGATGCTGATGCTCTTTCTCTATATAAGGAAAGAGGTACACCAGAAGCTGTCCTGTTTATAAAAAATTATCTTAGGTATAATGCTATTAAGACTTACCTAAAAACTTTTATTGAAGGTATAGAAAAAAATTTAGATTACTCAGATAGGATACATCCACAGTTTATGCAATGTGTTACAAGCACTGGTAGACTATCTTCTAGGAATCCTAACTTCCAAAACATGCCTAGAGGCAAGACCTTTCCTGTCCGTAGAGCAGTAGTATCTAGGTTTGATGGTGGTAAGATTCTGGAGGGTGACTATGCCCAGTTAGAATATAGAGTAGCAGGTTTCTTAAGTAAAGATAAACATGTGTATGATAATGTAGAAGGTGGTGTAGATGTGCACAACTTAACTGCTACGATTATAACAGGTAAAGATAAAGAAGAGATTACGTCTGAAGAAAGACAAAATGCAAAGGCACATACTTTTGCACCGTTGTATGGTGCTACAGGTATAGGATTACCTGAACATATACACAGATATTATTACCAATTTACAGAAGTGTATCCTGGAATTGGTGAATGGCATGATAGGTTAGCTCAAGAGGCTTTGAAGTATAAAGTTGTGAGTTTACCTTCTGGTAGGGAATACAGATTTCCCTATGTAAAAAGAACAGCTAGAGGCATTACCCATGGCACTAGCGTAAAGAATTATCCTGTACAGGGGTTTGCGACAGCAGATTTACTTCCGTCTGCTCTAGTGCTTACCTTCGAAGAATTTAAGAAAAGAAAACTTAAATCTTTGCTTTGTAATACAGTACATGATAGTATAGTAGTGGATGTACATCCTGATGAAGAGGATCAAGTAATTGAAACTGTCAAAGAATGTATGCTCTCTATCCCTCAGCAAGCTAAAAGAAGATGGGGCATTGATTACAATATGCCTGTTGGCATTGAGATAAAAATCGGAAGCAACTGGCTAGATACTAAAGAAATTTTTTCAAATTAATGCTTGCAATTAATTTAGTTCTAGTATACAATAATAAGATTGTGCAACTCATAAGGAGTATTATATGACACAACTAGCGACTACCGAGGCAACAGACCTTGTAATTCCAGACAATCTGGATAAATTATCTGTAGACGAACTAGCAATTATGCTTGGTCAGAAGGATGGTATGGAAACCCAGTCTTCAGGCGATTCTTTTGCTAGACTATCCATCAATCATTCACCTGAAGACGATGCAGGCAACACTCTGCCGAGAGGTCATTTCGCACTATACAACCCAAATACAAAGCAAAAAATATTTGGTAAAGATGTGACTATGAGAGTTTTCGTAAGAAGGTTTATGTATAGCTTATGGGATAATGAGCAGGGTGCATACTCAGTTCGTAGTACTCAACAAGCTAAACTGAATGATTTATTTCCAGACAATGAGGGTGGCTTTAAATGTGGTAAGCTAACTCGTAAGGAAATAGAAGACTTAGGAACTGAATCTCCAGAAGCTGCGGCATCTGCTATGGTCAAGTGTAACCAAGTGTTATACGGTCTAGTGACTATTGCTGATGGTAAAACAGCAACAGGTGAAGAAGCTCCTGTAGAGAATGTACCAGTAGTATTTTATGGTAAGGGTGCAAGTTTTGTTCCTATCTCTCAGTACTTCAAAGATTTAGATTCTAAAAACCTACTAACATGGAATGTTAACTCTAAGTTACATTCTGTGCGTCATAAGAATGGTGCTACTATTTACTATTCAACAAACATGACTGTTTCTGACACAGTGGATTTTTCTAAGGAAGACAAGGTGCTGTTACAAGCCATTGCTGACTCGATTAATTCATACAATCTCCGAGTGTCAGGAGAACACACTGAGGCGAATAATGGTCTTGGTGCTGATGCTATCGACCTTGCTGCTGTCGAGGCATAAATGAACTCTATTCAAATTCTTATACAAGATTATTTGAGTAGAGGGATTAAGGGGGAGGCAGAAATGCCTTCCTCTCTAATCTCTGAATTTAAAGAAGCTTGCGGTCAAGCTTTAGAGAAACAATTTTCTAGAGACTCTAATAAATATAAACTACGATTGTCTGGTTTAGGTAAACCTTTGTGTCAACAGCAATCAGAAAAATTAGGAATAGAACAAGAATTTAGTTACAATGCCATTATGCGTTTCTTACTAGGAGATTTAGTAGAAGCCTCTCTTATTGCAGTTATGAAAGCAGCAGGCATTGAAGTACAAGAAGAACAACAAAAAACAAAAATTAATTTAGACGATACAGATATTAATGGAACTTTAGACGTAGTGATAGACGATAAAGTTTATGATATTAAATCTGCTAGTCCATATGCGTTCCAAAATAAATTTGGAAAATTCGGTGGCTACGCTAAGGTGAAAGAAGACGATCCTTTTGGGTATGTAGTCCAAGGTTATGCCTACGCTCAAGGTGTAGACAAACCATTTGGAGGGTGGATCGTTGTAGACAAATCGTCAGGTGAGGTCACGGTTTGCGAAGCTCCAGACATTCAAGAGCAAGATAAGCAAGACGCTTTAGACGCAGCCACCGTTAATGTACGTAAGTTAAAGAAAACAAAACGTATTGAGAAACAATTTAAACCTACAGATGAAATAGATAAAGGAGAGCCTACAGGTAATAAACTATTACCTAGAGAATGTGGGTTCTGCGGATTTAGGCATAACTGTTGGTCTAAAGCACAATTCCTACCTAAGCATACATCCAGAGCTAAAAATCCTCCGTATGTTTGGTATACTAAGGTAGCTAAAAATGCCCATACTTAAAACACACAATCTTTCTGTAGCAGACTTTACGGAAAACGAAAACATATACTATTTGTTTCCTGATAATTGGAGTCATCAAAAAGGTTCTAACATAGTTAGGATACTTAGAGACAGTGATCATGGTATTGCTTTGTATACAGGTCTATCTCCTATTAAACCTTTTGATGAAGAAAGAGGTATGAAACAATTAGATGAAAGTTTAGAGATAGTAAAAAATATTCTTATGCAAAAAGGTTTAGTAATAGTTTTAATAAATGAATTTTACCAAAACATAGATTATGATCATGGTCAAAATTATGAAAAAGAAATACTAGATAGTATACATGAAATATTAAATATAGGATGTCCTAAAGATGTTAAAGTTACCATATAGATCAAAGTTTGAAATAAGTATTGCTGCAGACTTAGGTAAGAAAAACATAGGTTTTGAGTATGAATCTGCTACATTTTCTTACGTACCGAAGATAAGATCATACACACCTGACTTTTACATAAAAGAAAAAGACTTTTACATTGAAGCTAAAGGTAGGCTTACAACTAATGATAGAGTTAAGCATCTTATGATTAAAAAACAATGGGAAGATTTAGATATAAGATTTATATTTGTACAGGCAGACAACAAAATATTAAAAGGTTCAAAAACTACATATGCAGATTGGTGTGATAGGCATGGTTTTCTTTGGGCACAAGGAACTATACCTATGGAGTGGATTAATGAGTGACGATGAAATGACTATAACTTTTGAAAGAGATGAAAACGTAGAGGGTTTTGTAAAAGCTCTTGACTTAAAGGAAGGTAATCTTTATCTTGTACTTAGACCAGAAGAAGATGGGTTTCAAATTATAGGTGCAGATAAATTACCTTTAGGTACAGGTAACAGTGTATCAACTAAAATGTATATACTATTTGCAGGTCTTATGCACATGGCTACAGAACAACAAGAATTAGTTATGGAAGCAGGTAACTATGCTATTGGTGAAGAGATAGATAGGAAAGAAAGAGAGAAACTTAGAGAAAAAGGAGATAATATTGTTAAGTTCCCAACTAAATAAAACAGAAATGCAAACTTTAAAATCTTTTGCTAAATCTATTAATTTTAGATACGAAGAAGATAAGATAATAGAACAGGTTCTTGCTCACATAATAAAAACCTACACCCAACACTACTCAAAAGATAAATACCAAGCCACAGAGTTTATTATAGACGCAGGGCATGGTAAAGGTTTTTGTATCGGTAATGTGCTTAAGTATGCACAACGGTATGGAAAGAAAGGAAGTCACGAAGACCACAAGAAAGACTTGCTTAAGATAATACACTATGCTATCATAGCGTTGTTTATTCACAATAAAGAAGGAAACGAAGATGACTAAAGACATAAAGAAAGAACGAGCCCATAAAGAAGATGGAACGTTTCAGGCAGACAATCCTGATACGCCAGATCAGAATGAGGCTTTCAAACCTGTAAGGTTTTACCTTATGCAGGACACCCTTGCTAATACTATCTTGCAAAAACTAGCAACCTTACCTTACGGTGAAGTTAGTGAAATGCTTAACAGTGTTAGAGCTATGCAACATGTGTTAGTAGACCCAACTACTAAAAAAGTAGTGGATCAAGCTGTTGCAGAACCCACCAAAAAATAGAGCAGTCCTTGCTCAACTGACTGTAGAATTAAGTCAGGATGGTAAAGTGTATCTAGAGAATCAAACTCTTGATCCTAAGCTTTTTAGACAGGCGATGGATGATTGGAATGATACTTATGAAGGTACACTTACCCTAACTAACCTACTACACGAATTAAAACGTGAAATGGAGCTTTTACAAGATAAAATACCTAGTTTTCTTAGGTAATCCTCTGTAACGCCCACACAAGCTCATACAACAAAATGTGCTGTTTTGGTGTGTCTACTATTAGGTGTGTATTAAAAGGGGCTTAGAAACGATTCTGAGGAACTTTTTTTTACAGAACCTGTGTTAAACAAATAATTATTACTGCATATGATGCTAAGTGCAAAATATCTTCCATCTTATCTCCTACATATGGAAAGGGTTACTATAATTATAGTATACACCTCAGATGCACATTTGTCCAATCAATAGTTGTGATAAGAAGTATTTATATTGTAAATATTAGTTAGCTAACGGATTGTCGTTGTTGCCTACTTTGTCTACCCTGCTTTCAGTTCTATCCATTCTGTTCTCAAGATTGTCTACTCTTGTAGTTAAAGTTGCTACAGATTCTTTTACTGGATTAAGATTAACACTTTTTTTAGTCTTAGCTTCTATTTGATCTAAACGTAGGTTAAATTGTCCCCACGTGTAGAAGCCTCCTCCGATTGCAGTAATGACCCCCACAATGGTGATGTACTGCTGAAGCTTTGGTAATATGTTTTTCATATCATTCTCCTTAAGTTACCAGTGTCTAAGGACACCTGCTATTATAAAAAAACAAGTAAGCCATCCTAAGACTCTATCTGTTTTTAATATAAATCTTTTTATTAAATACATTATTTTTTTCCTACATAAAGACCAAACCAAGCTGCACCTGCACCCACAATAACAGATACAAAAGCCGATTGTGAATTGGTGGGGTCTGGTAAAGTCATAAACCACATAGACGTTTTATAAAACATCAACCCATAAAGGCTTATCAAAAGTCTAGGAAAGACTCTCCACTTGTCAAAACCTTCAGCATCATTGTACCATGACTTCTTAGGTACTTCTACTATCTTTATTTCTGGTTCACTCATACTATCTCCTATCTATAAAAATGCCTACAGGCTGTTGACCCATAATACTATACAAAGTATCCATACTGTCAGATACCATATTACCATACCCTGCGTTATCTCCTAGAGTTGCACTTGCATATATAGCAGTCGGTGCGTACCAGTTTGTTTGGTCTGTTATGTTAGCAGTGGTATAATCAGAGAAGTTGGGTACGTAGTTCATGTAGGCAATTAAATTAGATTGTCCTTGTGAATCATATTGTCCAGACTCCTCTTGTTGTGTTTGTGACGACTCTTGTTGTGCTCTTATGTTGTTGGCTACAATCTCTTCTGCTATCTGCTCTGCTTCAGATGATGTAACCATAGTGCTTGTAACACTTTCTATTTGGTTTTCCATAGACGTAACTTGTACCTCAGCCATCACTACAGATGGTGTGTTATCCATAGAGGGCATTGGTAATATTTCTATAGATTGTAAAACGTTGTTTGTTTGTACTTGTGCAGATGCTATCTGATCTGAAATACTAGGAGAGCTAGATACAGATGATGCACCTGAACCTCCTGATACTGCAGAAACAGTAGTGCTAGATGTACTAGAAGAGTTGTTACTTGCATAACTGTTAGCTATAGAATCGCTAACTACAGAGTTTACATTTGTAGTAGATATTATGTTCCTACGTCTAGTTCTTCGTTCAGGTCTATCTCCTGGCTCCTCAACAAGTTCTTCACTAATCTCCTCTTCTTCAAATTCTTCTTCATATTCTTCTTCAAACTCTTCTTCCGTTTCTCCAAGTTCTTCTCTCTCCTCACTCTCTTCTTCAAAGTCTTCAAACTGTTCTTCGTACTCTTCTCTGTCTATCTCATCTTCAAAGTCAAAGTGTTCATCCATATGTTGAGCAAACTCTACAAACTCTTCTTCGGTTAATCTTATCTCAGGTAGAGTATCTAAAGGTATTACATCTATTTCTATAATACTTAGTGATCCTTCTTCGTAATCACCCAAAGTAACATCCCCACTAAAAGGTATATCATCAATATTGAAATCGTCTTCATGTTCTATTACATCCCTGCTATCATATTCAATATAACTAACCCCACTAAAATCATCGTGGAAGTCACCAGTATCACTCCTGCCATCAGTAATCGTAGAAAAAACAAGTGCTCCTGTATAAATTTCTTCAGTATTAAAACCATAAAAGTCATCCTCATCATCGTAACCTAACAGCATAGCATCAGAAACACCTGAGCCCTGTAGGTAATCATCTTCTTCTTCTACATCAAAACTTAAATCGTAAACCTCACAGAGGTCACTGAAGTCAGAATCAATTAGACATTGAGAAGATAGGTTAGTAAAAGATTCATCTACAACTGTAGCTGTAGTTAAAGACCAATCATCTGTTCTATTGAAAGCTGTCGAATTGTTGTCTTCGTATCTCAGGTAAGTTACAGCTTCATTGTTACCTTGTAAACCTATAGTTATGTCGTGGTTTGATACATTTATCTTATCATATCTAAACTCTATAACATTTGTAGTTTCGTACAAGATAGCTTCAAAAGAACTTAGATTGTTATTTCTATACTCATTAACATTATACCATCCTGCAACCCAGTACTTAGAACCTGTATCACCGTAAGTGCCTACGTAAGGGGAACCGTTATTATTATTTTTGTCAATAAAATCAGACCACAAAGCAAATATGGTAAAATCAAAACCAGACGCAGGTAAAGTTTCAGACAGATAGTTTCTTTGATTGTATACGTTAAAGTTAGGATTAAAAGTTATAAAGCCATTCATAGCTACTTTAGCTTGGGTGTACGTATTACCGTAGTAAGTAAAGTCAAAGCCTAAGTTTTGTGTAGGAGATAAAGCATCGTCTGCTAGGTTTAGGGCAGTACCAGTATTTTGTATATTAAGAAGGGGGTCAGTGCCTACAGTAAATGTAGGTGTGTTTGCGTATACGGTACTACCCAGTAGGAAGATTATTGTTAGGAGTTTGTACATATCTTATGCGTAGGATATTTTTTACAGAACTTTGGTTTAGTGTAGGCTTTAAATTCATGGGAAGCTTGTTCTTTCTTTACTTGGTCCCAGTCTGGTCTGTCTTCTTGGTTCTCATCCCAAGCTGCCTGTGCTTCTGTACCTATCAAACCATTGTACGGACAGGGTGTTCCTGCCATTTTCATTGCCCTATGCACCTTACCTGTGCTTTCGCCACATAACAAAGCAACGGCTGCTACTTTCATGCCCATATCGTATAGACCTTTACTAAGTTTTAAAGTCTCGCAGTTCTCATCTCGTACACTTCTACCTGTCGATACACCAAAGAACTGAGTTTGGACTGCCGAACTAGCTCCTGTGGTGCACAAGTCTTGACTATATGACATTATGGATGGGGCTATAGCGGATGGAGGAGGAGTTTTGATTCTTTGTGTTACCTTTTGTGTAGAGTCATTTCTAGATACGCTTGTGTTATTATTGTTATTTGTATTTAAATTTGTGTTCTGATTTGTATTTTGGTTTACACTTTCTGTAGATACAGAAGACGTACTGTTAGAAGTGTTAGTATTTACATTGCTACTGTTATTAGTATTTAGGTTTGTATTGCTTGCTGTCGAGGTACTAGTTATAGCACTGGTATTATTG
>Ga0098060_1000365_pt1 | contig 21327 bp, 35 predicted proteins | sample 21_taG_FD_77063 | JGI IMG/M metagenome (GOLD analysis project Ga0098060, IMG submission 77063) | Marine viral communities from the Subarctic Pacific Ocean - 21_ETSP_OMZ_AT15319 metaG | ecosystem: Environmental > Aquatic > Marine > Oceanic | place: Pacific Ocean | collected 2015-01-19 | reverse complement strand
TGACTTTGGCGATGAAGTTATGGACACTTATATTCATCGAACAAATGCTCAGGGGGACATTCACGAAGGTAACTTTAAATATCGTCCAGGATCGACTCCTGCAGCCGCGGGTAAAGGCCCGGGTATATTTACTAGCCCCACTAGTTATGCTGACCAAAACGCGGCGTATGGAACTCGTGAGCTAGGTGTTATAACTGCAAGGGCTGACTCATCTAAATTAGGGCAGGGGCAAACTAGATTAGCTATGGATGGCCCAGATACACCTGAAACCTTTATTCCTGAAGGGCAAGTAAAAAATATCTTTGAAATTGAACCTGCTACTATGCAATTAACTGAAATGGGTAATAAGACAGTTACTTCTATAGCAAAAGCTACTGAAAACTTTAAGTCGTCTGTTTCTGATATGCGTAAAAGCAATGACATCAAAAAATTATTTGAAAGTGAAGATATGTCCGATGAAAAAATAGTCGGGATGTTTATTGACTCACTAAGAGTTATTGACGAAAACGCTGCTGGGCAAGCTAGAAAAGTTGCCGGACATGAAAAAGTTTATGAAAGAGTATCTTTGCAAGACTTATACGATAAAGTAGGGCGTAAGATAGAAGCCCGTATGACTATAGGCACTAAAAATAGGTGGTCTCCACAAAAACGTAGAGAAGCCGGGGCTACTATGCTAAACTACACCCGAGGTAATTTAGGAGAGTTTATTGAAGAAGCTACAGTTAAAACCAAAATTGGTAAAGGGTTAGAAGTTAAAGACGAATTATTATTAACTACTAATAAAGGCTTTAAAGATTGGGCACGTTCTGGGGGAAGAACATTAATGAATGCTCTTGAAGGCCCTAGAGAAGCTAGAAATCCATCTATTGATTTCCATGGTGACTGGGTTATGAATGAAGCTGGCGAAATAGTTGGATTTCCAAGAGGGTCTACTAAGGCAGAGTTCTTTTCTGGAGGAACCAAAGTTCAATTATCAGAATCTAACTTTCCCTCAGTTATTAAATCCTTAAATATTTTAGGCAAGCAGCAGCTTGGTATGGATAAAGATTTCTTTGCGTTAACTAAAACACTTGGCAAAAAGGGAATTTTAAAAGAACGCCCTGGCCCATTAGCTGAGCATAAAGAGTCATTAAATATGCACAGATTAACTGACACAGAGCAAGATGAATTAACTGAAGCGTACGATAAATTGGGGGAGATGCTTAAAGAGGCATTTCCTAATAAGCCTGCTACAGGAAAGCAGTTTATCGAATTAAAAGAATCGACATTCTCAAGCCGCGCAAAAGCATTAGATTCTATTGCTAAAGAAACTAAAACTAGGGGAGATCAGTACAAATCTAAACAAAGCTTTACTAGAAGACTAGACGAAGAGTTGGAAAAAAGATTTGCTAATGACCCTGAAGCTAAAGTTTATATGCAACATAATGTTGATACGCGAGGGCGCACTTCGCCTATAGACCCTTCCGGAGCTTCTTTAAACTCTGGTGGTGCAATTAGGCATGGTTTTACAGGGGCTAAAAAGCCGATAGTATACGGGGATGAAGGCTTTAACCAAATTGTTGATGATTTAGTTTTATTTGACGATAAAGCGGGATTGAGTAAAATACAAGGCACTGGATTAGATAGACATTCGCATTGGCTAAAAAATAAAGATACTTACCTTAAGCAAGGTCAAGAAGCTTTAGACAATGTAAATAATCCTGATTGGAATCCAAAATGGATGAACCGAAAAGATGCGGGGCCTTATTTAAGAGGAGTTATGGAAGTAGCTCGGATTAAGAAAGCGCATGATAATGGTGTTCCTTATGAGTCTAATATGATGATTGAGGTTGACGCGCCTTCTTCAGGTTCTCAGCATATTGGCGCACAATACGGTGATGAAAATATATTAAAGTTAACAAGTGTCCTTACTGACCCCGTTGACCGTACAGGATTGACTGCTGCAGAAATAAGAATGCTAAGTGAAGGTGTTCCAGATGACGCTATTGCTAAAGACTTATACACAGATGTTGGAGTTAAATACAAAAAGTATATGGAGTCTAGCTACGAAGAGCTAGCCCAAACCGATCCTGAAAAAGCTCGTTTGTTTAAAGAAATTTCAGACGAATTTTTAGGTGGGGACAGAGGAATTGTTAAACCTATTGTTATGAAAGTTCCTTATGGAGCAGGAAACGATACTCTTAAAATTGATTTAAACACGCAATTAGATGGCAGAAAAAAGTTAGCAATTTTAGAACGTGGTGTTGATCCCGACGAATTAATGGAATTTCATTGGGATAAGGGTATGGCTAAGGCTTTAAATGAAGGTCTTGCTACTCAATATCAATTTAAAGAATTTAATTCTGTTATAGGTAAGATTTTTAACACTGCTAAAAATAGAAAGCCTTTGCTAGTTGAAGGCCCCTCTGGTGATATAACTGACTTAACAAGATATGTTATGGGAAGCGAAAGAACTTTTAGGTCCACTATTGGCCCTGAAGGTGTTCCCGATTTAGCGGCAGCAAAAGATGCTAAATGGAGAGGGCAAGAAGTAACTGTATACAATCAAGTCCCTAAATCTGATATATCCCCTGAAGCCATTAAAAAGATTGCAACAGATGCAAAAATGGTGACTCAGGGAATGGCGCCTAATGTAACACATATGATGGACGCGGGATTTTTGCATAAATTGGTTCAAGCTGCGGATGCCGCAGGTATTGAAGTTAGAGTTGTGCATGACGCATTCTTTGTTCATCCAAATGATGTTAAGGCGGTCAAACAATTATCAGGAAAAGTATTTCAAGATCTCCACGCTAATTACAATATTAGAGAAAAGATGGTTGAAGGCTTAGCTAAAGCTACTGGTATGTCCACGGAAAGTATACTAGCTAAAATTGAAGCTAAGGGTTTAACTATGGAAACTAAGTTTGATATTGGAGCACAACCTGTAGAAAGATTTACTAACGTTGTTCGAGGAGGATAACTATGTACAAAGATTACAATGTAATGTCTGCTCAAGGAATGACAGATGCTGAATTGTTAAAAGCTAACGGAGGGCCTGAAAAATTTGCGGGTACTCCCAAAGTTAACACATTTATGGTTAATAAAGTTTATCACGATAATCTTAAAGCTGGAATGTCTAAAGCTGAAGCAAATGTAAGAAAGATTGAAGCTCAAAAGTTAGTAAAAGCCACGAAAGATTGGCGAGGCTACTAAAACAAAAAATAAAGCTACATTTTGGATATAACGTCCAATTTGTAGCTTTATTTTTGCTTTTTAAGGAAAAGCTGATCTCCAGGATCCCCGTATAGAGCACTTTTAAATGCTTGGCTTATGTTTGTTTAGCTTTATTTTTAACTACTTTAAAACAAGTAATATGAAGCAATGGGCAAAAATAAAGGGCCATAACCAGGTTTTAACCCAACTATAGCCCATATTTACTTATTCAACTAGTCCTTTTTTGACAGTAAGCTCTTTTGCTAGAGTATCACTTGATAATGCTCCAACTAACTTTCGCGGCTCTTTGCCACTAATTTCAATTACTGTTGTAGGTATTGACTTTACTCCGTAAGCTACTGCTATTTCAGAGCCCTCTGGAGATTCAATATTATATTTTTCTACTTTCCAATCTCCTGTAAGCCTATTTGTTACCTTATCAAATATAGGGCCATAGTTTTTACAAGGCCCACACCAATCCGCATGAAATTTTATTACTTTATGCATTCTCTTTTCTCCGAACTATGAAACGCTGAAATTCTTAAAGACTTAATTAGCCCTAAAATTGTAATTTCTAACTCCTCTTTCATTTCATCACTGTAGTTAATACTTTCGTATAAATTAACTGCGGTGCTAAGTGCCTCTGCTATTTCCATAACTGGGTATTTATCACATTGCATTATTTTTTCTCCTCAGAGCCAACAATTGCCGGCTTTTTATTTTTATCTTCTTTTGGTTGTTTAGTTTCAAGTAAAAACTGGATAAGGCTCCTATGAACATCATCACTCATTGGTACCTCATCTATTTCTACTATAGAAGTATTTAAAAATGGTGAATCCACATCCACCAGTTGAATTGTTACTTTTGCTATTGTAGCCATTATTTATCTCCTATTACTTGTGTTATTGTGTTTTCAGTATACCACCTGAATTTATTTTTAGTTGCCCATTCGCCGTGGGTTAGCTTTGTTCCATCTTTACGAACTTTTGCATGAGGCATTGGAGTTTTATGATTATAAAATAAAAATAGCAACTCTTTACCTTTTGGCAAAGAGTCCCTAATCCACACATATTTTCTAGCTTCTGCGCTGTCCATAAATCTACCTTTAGCTTCTATAATTAAATTACCTTTGCCAAAGTCCGGGGTGTAAGTATGGTCAATTGTGTAAGAAATTTTATCTGGGTGGTGTTCCCAATCTTTTAGTAACCCTTCTCCTAACTCCCCTTCCCATTTAGAATCAGCATTTCTTATTGAAGCTTTCCATTTATTATTTGGTCTATAACCCATTACTTCATTCTCCCATTATTAGGGCCATTCGTAAATGGCTTAACCCTAACTCCATCTATAACATTTTTAGTTTTACTTCCACAAGCTGTGCAAGGGCTAGGTTTATTATAATCCGCTAAAGCCCTATGCTCATCCTCTTCAAGCCCACAAACTGTGCATTTATTTCTATATACCATCTAACTCTCCTATTTTAGCAATATACTCTTCTTTGCTAAGACGCACTTCTTTGTATTTTAGCCTTTCTAGCTCTTCTTTTAAATCTTCTATTTCTTTTTTCAAAGATCTATTTATTTCTAAAGCTAAGCTTAAGGCGTTTTGATTGTTGTTAGGATTGCTCATTGTGCCTCCTCTGCCCAACCCCAAGAATCGCCTGACATTCCTGCCGCGTTGTAATCTGTAACAGTCCCTTCAAAAAAGTTTTTAAAGCTGTCACCACCAATAATCCATTCTACCCAAGGTAATGGGTTCTCTTTAACCTTAAAATTAGGTTTTAGCCCTAATTGTATAAGCCTTCTATCCGCAATGTACCTAATATAGCTTTTAACTTCTTTAGCCGTCAGTCCTTCAACTGGGCCAAGGCCAAATGCTAAATCAACTACTTTGTCTTCCAATGCAACAGCAACTCTAACCATTTCGTATACTTCGTTTTTAAATTCATCATTAACAATACGAGGATGCTCATCAACAAATACCCTAAATAACTTGGTCATAGCCTCTACGTGTTTGGTCTCATCCCTTATTGACCACTCAACAACTTCACACATACCTTTCATTTTGCCAAAACGTTGGTAGTTAAGAAGCATAATAAATGCTGAAAATAAGCTCATACCTTCATTAATACAAGTTTGCGCTAAAGCTTTTCCTAAGCCATGATGGGTTGTTACATCATTGTTTTGCATAAATTCAATTTTAGCAACCATCTCTTTATACTCTAAAAATGCTGAGTATTCTTCGTCTGGAAATCCTAGCGTATCATTTAATAATGCGTAAGCCCTTTGATGGGTTCCTTCACGATTAGCAAAGGATAAAAGCATATTTCTAATTTCATTGTTTTTGAACTTAGGAATAAATAAATCACAATAGTTTGTGGCCACTTGCACATCTGATTGTGTAAACAATCTAAATATTTGTGTTATGTGATTCTTTTCTTCCGGGGTTATTACTTCTTTTTTCCACTGGTCAACGTCTTCTTGCAATTTTAGTTCCCATGTTCCCCAATGAATTTTTTCGTGGTCCTCTGTGACCTCCATTGCAAACGGGTACTTAAAAGGTTTATACGTTTTGCTTTCTTCTAATAAACTCATTTCTCTCTCCTTATATTTATCCTGAACACGCTAAGCATTCAGTATCATCAATTTTAAAATCTTTAATTTTATCTTGTTCTACTTTTATTCCAACCTTTTCACCTGTTTCACCAGCAGAAGCTCTTAAATAATATAAGCCCTTAAGATTAGATTTCCAAGCGGTAACGTGGACGCTATTAACATAAGACTTCATTGACCCCGCTTCAAAGAAAACATTGACAGACTGCCCTTGGCAAATATGCACTTGTCGGTCTGCTGCGTGCTGAACAACCCAATGCTGATCTAGTTCAAATGCAGTTTTAAATACATCTTTTTCCCAATCTGTTAAGTAATCTAAATGTTGAACAGACCCCTCATGCCTTATAATGTCTCTCCATTCTTCTTCTAACCACTCTTTACTTTCAGCTAATCTTAGCCTGTGCTCTTCTAACACAAATTCTAAATTTGTATTTTTAATTAAATGAGCCCCTACTCTGGTTCTATGCGTAAATGCATTTGATTTAAGAGGTTCAATAGAGGGCGATGTTCCAAGTATCATGCCTGAATTAGCGTTAGGCGCAATAGCTAACAAATGACTATTTCTACGGCCTGTGCCTTTACCTAACTTGTATTCACCTCTAGTTTTAGCTAAAGCTTTTGTAGCTTCTACTGCTTTTTCTTTAATATGCTTAAATATCATTTGATTTTTGCTGACAGCCAATGCCGACTCAAAAGGTATATTGCTTGCCTGTAAATAACTATGAAATCCCATGGCCCCTAAGCCTAAGCTGCGCTCAGACGCGGCAGAATAAGCAGCTCTTGCAATTTCTGGGGGTGAGTGTTTTATAAACTCTTCAAGTACATTATCTAACATAGTGATTAAATCTTGCACTAATGTAGTATTTTGCCATTCTTCAAACTTTTCTAAATTAAGCGACGACAAACAGCAAACGGCTGTTCTGTCCTTATCTGTAGGCAAATGTATTTCATTGCACAAGTTAGACCCTTTAATAGATAGCCCTTTATCTTTTAATGCTTGAGGCAATTTTCTATTAGATTCGTCAATAAAGTTAATATAAGGCTCTCCCGTTCTAAACCTTGTTTCTAAAACTCTTTGCCATAAATCTCTAGCGTCTACAGTATCTCTAACAGATTTATCGTGAGGATCAATCAGGTCCCAAGATTTGCCTTCAATAACTTTGTTCATAAAGCTGTCTGTAATATTTACAGCATTATGCAAGTTAAAGCATTTACGATTGCTATCTCCGCCTGTGGGCACTCTGATATTAAGAAACTCTACAATATCAGGGTGACTAATATCCAAATAAGCTGCATAAGATCCTTTTCTTGTTTTACCTTGCTTATACGCAGTCATTGATGAATCAGCAACCTTAATGAAAGGAATGGGCGACGGTGCTTTATCCGAAACCGCTCTAACATCCGACCAGTGGCCCCCAACACCTCCCCCTTTTACCGATAGCCAAGCTAATTCAGATTGATGCTCTATAAGGCCTTCTAATGTGTCTGGTACATAAGACAAAAAGCAGCTAATAGGTAAGCCTTTTACAGGTTCTCCCTCTTTTGGTGCGTTAGAAAGTATTGGGGATGAAAACATAAACCACCCATCTGATACAGCATTGTAAAGTCTTTGCGCTAATTCTAAGTCACCACCCGAATATGCAACGCTTGCTCTTGCGTAAGCTTGCTGAGGTGACGTTTCTCCCTTCTTTAAATAAAAATTATCAAGCAATTCTTTTGCTTGTTCTGTTATTTTTAAATCTTTTTTTAGGTCAATTTTTATTCCTAAATAATTTCTCATATTTCTCCCTGTTTATTTGCGAAAAAACAATTTAACCCATATTTTATACAGGTTAAATTGCTTAATTTATTTAATGACCCTTTGGAGGGTTTGTCATTTCCTTAATTGGTAATGCTTCAGAAAGCACAAAACCTTTTTTCATGTATTCAGAAAACTTCATACATAAAACTTCTCCATCTATTCTTTCGCAGTAAATGCCATCTTCTTCCTGCATTTCGCCATTAGTGTATGTCATACCAAGTTTCTCCTATTTTAGATGTGCCATCCATTCTACAATTAAAACCTAACTGCTCACCTGCTATAGTTGCAGCCTTTTCTAGTATAGTCGCTAGTCTAGGCGCATCTTCGGCAGAGCACTCAAAGTTTTGCTCATCGTGCATAATAGCTAGTAGCTTACAATCAATATTATTTTTTTCTATTAGCTTTGCAGATATATTAGCCCATTCTTTTGCAAGAATAGCTTCGTTACCTTGTAGCAAATAGTTAAGTAATTTATGAGGAGAATCGACTTGAATTTTTCTACCATCCTGAGCAATAATAGTTTTGCCACCAGACTTTTCAAAATCTAACCTCAATTTAGATTGTAACTTGCTTAATGCCGGAAAGCTCTTTAAGAATTTTGCTTTAAGATCTTTACCGTCTTTAGCTTTACCACCAACAATAGAACCAATTTTAGTGTCACCTGCCCCAAATAAAAACGCGTATATAAAAGTTTTAGCTTGCGCTCTAGTTTTTAAACCCGCGGCTTTTTGGTTTACCGTGTGAACATCAGTTCCTTCGGACTCTTTACCAGCAATAACTGTTTCTGAGTAAGTTTTATCTCCCATAGCAGCAGCTAGCAATCTTAATTGCGCAGATGCTAAATCACACCCAACTAAAACTTTATCACGAGGCGCTATAAAGATTTCTCTCATTTCTTTGCCAAATGTCGCTTTAGCCCCTGGAACATTTACTAGATTTTTGTGACTCATTCTACCTGTTGCTGTTCCTAAAGTAAATGGCACGCACTCAATTCTACCATCTTTGCGCCTTGATCCTAGCCAGCCTTTTGCTTCTTCTTTTTGATTTTGAAGAGTGTTAAGGCGATGCTGGTATGTAGCGTGTAAAGCAATATCTTTGCCAAGAGTCCCTTTAATAGACCCATAGGAATCCTCCGTTAATTTAGCTGAAGTTCTAATCATTCTCCCTTCGGCAGTTCTTTTCATATTCCATTCAGTTGGCTTCCACCCATTTTTAAATAGTAACTTTTTCACTTCGCTGTGTTGCGTTAATTTAGCGTCGTCAAATTGTACCCGGCAGTAAGCACCGTGGACTTCTACTTCTTCCCCAAGCCACTTAACTTGCGCTGAATGTAATTGGCCAGCTTTAGTATACCTTGGTAAAATTGGTTTTTTCAAGCGTTGCCCTTCTTTTAACTCAGTGTCATACCTAATACCGACTGTTCCTAAGATTTCGTTGCATTCTTTATTAGTAACCCAGACATCTGGGCATTTAACAATTTTAGGCATTAATGGCTCAATATTTTTCCTGAGTGTTTCAATTTCTTTCTTTAGAAAATGTATGTGCCTTAAAGCCAATCTTTCATCAATCAACCAACCATTTTTTACTTGTTGCGCGCTAATTCTAGCAATAGCAAACTCACGTTGAATAACTGACTTAGGAATACCTGATTTCTTAAACTCTTTCATTAATTGTATATAAACGCGAACATTTATTTGTACATCCATTTCGCATCTATTAAGCATAGCATCTTCGTACACTTCCCATTGCTCTTGCGCTGGCTTAAGAACTCCTAAAGCTTCGCCCCATTGAGCTAAACTATGCCTGCCTTTCGTTCGCCCGAGTTTGCGATTAAAGTCCAATAATTGAGACATAAGGAACGTATCAACAAGCGTTGCGCTAGTTTTAAAGTCGTACAACTTTTCTAGCACTACTTGGTCATACGCAATCCAATTATGTCCAATAATTTGTTTTGCTGTTGACATAATTTTAAGAGCTTCTTCAATACTCCTATAATTATCATTACAATCAGTAAAAGTTTCTTTTTCTTTTGTTTCTATATTAAACATGCTGATGCACCATAGCTTAGTAACATCAGCCTGAAAGCCATTTGCTTCCAGGTCAACTACGAGCTTTTCATTCATATTTATATCTCCTTTATTTATAATTGACTAAACTCTACGGGCACATTTGTTAATCTGCCTGTATCACTGTCAAATCTTGCATGACCAGCGGGGCCTGTAAATCCTGTAAAGCGATTTTTAAGCACGCTAATCTTTACGCGTTGTCTTTCAAACTCGTCTTCTTCATACTTGTTTCTACTAAAACCGATAATTTGGAAAGCAATCTGCTTAAGAGACCCCGACCCTTTTAATGCGTCTTCAGTAATATTAGCACCTTCTTCAAAAGTTTTAGTGCCTCCACCAGTTTTTCTTAAATGTGAAACCACACCAATCCAAACATCAAACTTTTTACAACATTTCAATAAATCAGACATTAACTTATCCATAGACTCGTTAACACTTCCATCTACCTCACTTACTGCTAAAGTTATGTGGTCTAAATATATAAATTTACAACCGCTAGCAGCCATAAATTCAATCTTTTCCATTAAAGAGTTGTCACTAACCGACCCTTGATGGTCGAGCATAGTCAACCGGCCACTTCCAGCTACAGCTTCCCAAGCTCCTCTACCCTCATCTCCTTCTCTATCAAATTCAACATCGGGCAAAGTTATTCTTTTATTTAAATGCAGCCCAATAAGACCATCAAGTGTTTCTCTAATAGACTCCTCTAAAGACACTATACCTACTTGAATATCAGTTGTTTGAAGAATGTGATAAATATCTTCCCTAACAAATGAAGATTTACCGCTTCCTGTGCCGGCTGTAAATATTGTTAATTCACCGGTTCTTCTGCCGTAAGTCATTTTATTAACTTCACCAAAACATTCTGGGTATAAAACCGAATCTTCCCTTCGATCCTCGTGAAATAATTCCCAAGTATCTGCAGAGTTTACAATACCTGCTGGTGAGTAAGGCTCGGCATTCCAAATTGCTTTTTCCAATTCATACAACTTGTCTACTTTTAAATAGTCATTAGCATCTTTACCATATCTGCCTAAAGCTGCTATTTTAGCTTTACCTGTACGAATAATTTTAGCACATTCTTTTGCACCGTCTAGCCCCTGTTCATCAGCGTCAAACATAAAAACAACTTCATCAAAGCTATTTAAGTACTCTAAATTAGCTTGTACTTGTTTTTTCGCATTTCCAGCGCCATTAATAACTGATACTACTGGCCATTCTTGTTGCTTATTTTGGTATAGTTGCTGAACCGACATAGCATCTAAAGCACCTTCAGTTACCACAATTTTCTTTGCAGATCCTGGTGGAAATTTGGCCTGACCAAATAGCTCATCGCTATTTTTAACCGAGCCAATAGCTGTAAACTTTTTATCCGCTACTTCTCTTCTTTCAAATCCAACAACCTTGCCTTTATTAGTTATTGGATAATAATGAAACTGAATAGTTTTTCCATCTGTTTCACTATATCCTACTTTAACACCATAAAGTTCAGCTATTGTTTTCTTAATTCTTCTTTCTTTAAAACCTCTTACAGGAAAAGTAGATACTTCCTGAACTGTTTCTCTAGTGTTCATAAATTCATTTCCTTGTGTTTGTGTTTGTTTAACCGTTGTTTGCTCTTTTACAACACCAGAATCTTCACACCCAAAACAGAAATAAGTAAACTTATTGCCGTTATCGTATATTGCTCTATTGTCGTTTGATCCACAAACTGGGCAAGCTTCGTGGCGAATAAATACGCCTGGTTGCTCTTTCATGTGTGTCTCCTTTTATATTATTTATTCCGTTATCTCTTCAGATACGCTTTCAACGGTAGCGTATGACACCAGTTTTACCTGGTGTTTCGAGTAGCTTTCTCCTCCAAGAAAACCACTTAGGGGTTCTTAATTAAAAGTCATCGTCTGTATCAATTTCAAGATTTAAGTCCGAGTCATCTTTAAATGGTGAAGCTTCAACAAATTCTGCGCCTTTCTCTATTGTTCCAAATTCAGAACCCGCTGGAATATCAGCTTCATAAGGAATTAAATCGGTGACTAAAACATTTTTAAGTGACATTGAAGTGCCGCTAGTCCCGTTATATTTCCAATCATATGTATCGTAAGAAATAGTCCCCTTAGAGCCATTACCAACAGTTACACCTACTAAAGGAACAATTAAACCTGCAGCGTCTTTAGTAAATACCCCAGGTGCTTTAAGCTCCTTTCCTCCTGCAGTAACCGCGTTAGCTTTAAAGGTTAACTTGTATTGCCCTGTTTCATTACCATCCGCATCTTCAACTGGACGTAAAGAGCGTATCAAGCCTTTCTTTTTGAACTCCGAGGCTGTTTTCTTATCAACATTAGCTGTCGCTGACCACTGCTTTTTCTCAAAATTCAATTGAGGATTTTTAGGGTCTAGAAAACACCAGCTTAATTCAACATTTTCTAATAAATTTGCCATTTATATTTCTCCTTTTCTTAGTATTTGTGGAAGATCCCACATTTCATTTTCTACTCTTCTCATCCAGAGCAACCTCCCCATTTCAATCATTACGCTTTTGTAAGATTTTCCATAGGCTTTCTTGTAAGCTTCAGCAATTGCAACCCAAGCATCATCAATTTCGGGGTGTTTAGCTAATAGTTTTTCAGCTGTTACCTTTCCTATTTTAGCTACCCCTTGTATATTATCTACTGGGTCACCTGTTAACATTTGAAATTGCATTGATCTCATGCCATCAAATTCTGTTACGTAGCTTGCTTCTTCTTTTCTAAAGTTGTATTTATTACCCGGAACCATCCAAAGATCTTTATCAACAGTGCATATGCATGTACCATCTGGATCTTTACTTTGGGCTATAGCCAATGTATCATCAGCCTCTTCGTCAACACTTACAACAACATCATATTTATCAATTAAATAATTTCTTACTTTTTGATAATAATACGGTTTTTCAGATGATCTATTTCCTTTATAAGGCTTAGTTACACTAATTTCCTTCCTAAAGTTAGTAGTTCCTGATAAATGGATTTCAAAAGTTTCGCATTGTGCATCTCGCACTATTTTCAAAATAAAGTTATCAATAAACTCAATGCAGGATTTCCACTTAGTTAAGCGAATATCCCCAGCTTCAACTATTAAGTCTTCGTCTCCAAAGTCCATTAAATCATTAGCTGAATCTTGAGCAAATCTTTTGCTTTCTCTTGAATCCAAAACTTCTCCACCGCTATTTACTACGTCAAAATAATTAGTTTGGCCCCAATTTGCAGACCAATAAACTAATACATCGCCGTCAATTAGCGCTTTTATTTGTTTCTTCATATCTTACTCCAAAATATTGAGAAATAATCCATTCAGCTTCTTGGGGCTTAGCTTTAAACCACTCATTTTGTCGTTTGTACTCAGCTTGTAGAATCTGGTGAATTTGTCCCTCTGTTTCATGTCTATCTTCTGTATGGAATGTGCTATATAACTTATAAGACCTATGGGGATCGCCAGTTTGGTATTTTGTTAATCTATCTTTAGCATTAATACTCATACCTACTTTAACCCAACCTTTAAAAGCCTCGTTAGTCATAATATAAATTTCTCCTGAAACATCTTTATTGTCTAACTCAACGTGTGACCACGCATCATCTAATGACTTGAATATTCCTGGTTTATGAATTTTACTTGAAATGGGAATATACTTTCCATCTAAGAACATTCTCTTTTTATTGTATTTATTTTTAAAACATGCCCTACAAAACTTATGCCTGCCTTTCGCAGACCAATTAGCTCCATCGACAAGTTCTATTTTACAACTTGTGCATGTATTCATATATCTCCTATTTTTAATATATACTATACAACCGCATAACTACTTATCTGGCGGCTCATCATCTTCGGGTAACAAATCTTCGTCAACAAAAAATCCTTGGTCGTTATAAAATTCTTCATCGCGAGAATTGTCTGTTCTATTGATTAAAAATATTAGCTTATCAATGGCTTCAGGGTCCCCTGGGCTTAACCCATATATTTCGCATAGCTCTTGAAAATCGCTTGCCATACTTTACTCCTTATTAATTATATGCGCGGAAGCCTAATCTCTTATGAAATTATATATTTAGCTTCCGCTACATCTTGTATATCTAAATTTCCGTACATAACCGGATTGGCATGCAGCCCAAACGCTTTAAGAGCATCTCCTAATTGGTCTTTTTCAAATATTTCAATAAATGTTTCTTTGAATGTTTCCAATAGTAGAGAAGTTTCTTCGGCATTAACTGAAAATTGGTCGTGAATCATCATAAACGATTCAACCCCTTTTTCTGCTAAATTAGCTATAGTCAACGATAATAACGCGGCATCTTGCGAATGCACAAAATTAGCTCCTATACCTTTAGCATGGTCACTTTTCATCGGCTTATCTATAAACAATTGAAAAGATAATTGCACTAATTTTCCTGCAAAACTACAATTAACTCTACCTGTTTCAATTCTTGAATAATCTTGAAACGCTGTAAATCCCGATGCAGTTTTCCAAGTTACTAAAGCTTTGCCTCCGTTATCCCTCAAAGCAATTTCAACTCCTTGCTTTAATGCTTCTTTTGCTTGAGTTTGCCTCGGAAATGCTGACTCTACACCATCGTAAATTGCAGTACCTACGTAAGATGCATCGTCAAAAGTCATTTCAGACAACGCATCAACACCATGGTCTCTGCGATCATCATAAGTTTGCTCCTGAATGCACTCTCTGCCTGCATCATAATAATACGACATAGTAGGCCTTTTGCACAGCTTACGCCAAGCCTTATTGCCTAAATGCTCATAATCTTTATAAGCAAACCCACCGTTTAACACGGATTTAGCAATTACCATATAAGCATCGCCAATTTCTTGATTAGGATGGTTAATAACGTTAGTTTCTTGAGCTCCAACAGTATCTCTAGTTACAGCAGATAATACCTGTAAGCCTGAATTAGTTGCATCTAACCCAATTGGCAAATAACAAATATAATCTTCACCTTGCTCATGATACTTTTTCCATTCTAATACAGCGGCCATTAGCTGAAATTTAGATTTTTTCTCATTTTTAAATTGATTTAGCCACTCAGAATTTGTTAAATCCTCCGCAGCCTTTAATATTTCATCCATATGCACCCATACAAATAATACTCTATCATCCATAGCCAATTTATCTTCACCCATACAATTTGCAGTATGAATTGCTAAGTTATATAAAACATTATCGCTTAAAGGCACTCCATTTTTAAACATTAATAAGCTTTTAGCTAAATCAGAGCCTGTTGGCTCAAAATAATTAACAACAGGGTACATACGCCCCCGGCTGTCTAATTGAAAATCGTAATGAAAAGTTTTACCTTGCATTCTTTTTGCCATAAAAGTTACTTTATCAAACTCATATCTTTTAGACGAAGCTCTTACAAGGTCAAGAGGCCCACTAGTTTTTTCTTTGAACCACCCTGACGCTTTTCTTTTACTATACTTTTTACTTCTTCCATCTATTTGAACAGTTGTTAATCCTTTTTTCATAAGTTGCTGGCTAACATTAGCTAAATACCACTTCTTTGCTTGCTCGCCCACAAATTCAGATACTCTTTTAAATTTCATTAATGAATATAAAGCGTCTGATACTTCTTCAGAATCAATTAACCTGGGAATAAACTCATGATTATTTTCTTCCATTTGCGACAGCAATTCTAATAAATCTTCATTTACTTTGAATTTAGTGCTACCGTAAGCATTCAGAGCTGCATAAACCTTTGGCATTTTAATATGCGTATATTGAGAAGCTAAAGATTTAGGCATCTTTTTAACAATTGTTCTACCATCTTTTCTAGGGTGCGTCCAATAAGTATAATCTTCTTTAGGAAGCTCTAATTCTGAAATTGTTAATTGATCTTTAAAATAATCAAATAATAAATTATTTTCATTTATAAAATCAAGCTTGTTTAATTTCATAACTCCTTGCCTTTCTGTTACTTTGTCTATATAACTTAAAGACTTTAAAGAGCCAAAAGCTTCTACCCCCGCTGATATTAAAGCGTACTTAACTTTCCTACCAGTTCCCGCTTTTAAATTAAAAGTTGTAAGCTTATTCATTTCAATAGCGAGCCCTTCTGCTGCTGTGGTTAGCCCAGTTCCTTTAGAAATTGCTTTTATTGTATGGTCTAGAATTAATCCGGCTATTCCTCGAATATTATCTGTGCCTAATAACACTTTTCTAAAAGCGGACTTAGGCCCTCTAGGTATAGCCGCGGTCATATGATTAAGCTGACCGGTGATTTGCAGAAGTAATGTTTCTCTTCCATTCTCCATCTATTCCTCCTTTTATCTACGCAAAATCAGCCTTTTTATAAAATAATAAATAAATCCTATATGATAAGCTATTTTAAAAATAACCCAATACAACAATTTATCCATTGGAGTTTTCTTTTTTGCTTTATTATTTTTATAACTCATTTATTACTCCTATCTATTCCAATCTTTTTTCCATAAAATTCTTGGTTCTACATAGTCTTGTTTTTCTTTACCAACATTTTCTTTACCATTAATATCTTTATCCAACAAATCCCATTCTATGTCAGTTTTACTTTTTTGATTTTTAGCGTCTTCAGCTAATTGTTTAAAAGTCCGCCTAACTAATTTCACAAGAAATCTCTCATTGACATGGCAGCATCATCCATAGGGTCAGAATCTTTTTGGTTAGACTCATTTTTAAGCTCTTCAGCATCTGAGTCGTGCCTATCGTTGTTATTACAATTTGAAAAAGGGGATAAAGGTGCTAATGGCGCAGGTCTTTCTATTGTTTTCATATTTCTCCTTATATTAATTGAGTTATCTCATCAGTTAGAACTTCAACTCTGTTCTAAGACGCCCGAAGGCGTTTCGTATTGCCCGAAGGCGTTTCGAATTTATGCATCTAAAATTATTAAGCTTAAAACAAATCCTAAAACTAATAATTGACCAAACATTATCCATTCTGGCAAAGTACTCAAAGTCCAACCGCTCATACTTCTTCCTCCACCATTATAGGTTTATCTCCTAACCACCCTATGCAACCTTGAGCATCTACCGGTTTGCATTCTATTTGGCCTCTAGTTTGGTGCTCGATCATTTGTTGTTCAAGTTCGCCGCAGCCAACTAAAGCAAGCATAAAAATTATTACCACATATTTTATCATAATTTATCCTTATATTTATAATTACCACCTAATTCCTTTTGGAATTTCAAAAGCTTTGTCGTGCATACACCTTTCTAAATGGTCCAAAGTATTAGATTCATCTTCAGTTAGTCCTTCAAAAATAGCTGCCTCAGCTTTTTCTGGAAAACCTTCTCCTGTAAAACGTTTTCTAGAGTATATCAAATTTCCAAGTAAATTTTCCGCTTCTTTTATAAAAACAGTTATTACTTTTCTATCATATACTCTAGACCTATAATCCCACAATTCTTTACCATCATCATCATACATACTATTACCTCTTTAATTCAAAATTAATTTTTTCATAAGGAAAGTAATCATAATATACAAGATTTTTGCCATCCCAATTAAAATTTATTCGAGAATGGCTTGGAATTTTATCTGTAATCATATCTTCAATAGTTTGTAAATGTTCTTGGTAAATATGTGTATCTCCAAAGTTCATAGTTACTTTTCCAGGCGTTAATCCTGTTTTTCTGCCTATTTCTGCTAAATACAACGCAGAAAGAATTAAGTCGCTTGGCAATCCAATAGCAACATCTAAACTTCGCTGGGTCCAAATTAAATCTATAAACCCGTTTCTAACATAAAATTGATAATTAAAATGGCAGCAAGGTAAACTAAGCTCATCTAAACGATCTGAATTCCATAGATTAATCATATGCCTTCGACTGTTTGGATCTTTCTTAATGCCATCAATTAAAGCTTTCCATTGCTTTCGTGGAGGATAGTCTAATTCAAGTTTGCCATCTTTATCCGCCCAAAGTTTCCAATATGAACAACCTAAAGCTTCAAACTCTTCATTTGTTTTAACATCTTGTAAAAAGCCTAAAAACTCACCTACTATTCCTTTAGTAAAAATCTTCCTATAACTTAATAAAGGAAGTCCTATTTCAGCTATATCAAATTTGATACTAGTGCCAAAAACGCTCAGAGTTTTACCATTTCTGGTATCCCTCTGAACGCCATCGGCTAAAATTTCTTTGACAAGCTGTTTGTACACCTCATCAATATACATAGTTTTATTTAAAGCTATTTATATATTTGAGTGCTTTGGCAGCTGAACGACTACTAATGCCGTGATATCTCATTAGCATTTTTCTTGCGTCATTGTGTTTACCAAAATTGTGTGCTGTTACTTTAGTGTGTGCTTTCATTATTTACTCCAATTGCTCGACTCATGGCCGAGTTCTATTAAAAATGCTAGATTTGTGCTAGCGTGTGCTAAATGAGAAAATCCACTTTCCGGATCGATTATCTCACCTTTACGATATGCTTCAAGGTGCCTATACAAAGCGCCAACATATCTTTCAGGGTCATCGACAGATTTCCAATTATTAGCGCCATATTTACTTGCGCCAAATGTTAAAACTTCTGCAATGCCTTGAATCACTTTAGGTGGTACTAAATCATAACGAATTTTTCCACCATCAAATTTTTTAAATTCTTCCATTTATGTCTCCTTTATATCTATACATCCGCGTAACTATCTACAGATATATGCATAAAACCTAACTCTTGCAATATATTTAAAGTTTTTAAAGCAGCAGTAGAGCTTAAAATAATTTCTAAATCTTCGCTTTCCATTGCTAACTTTACAATTTTATCAATGACATCTGTTATCAACATTTTATTATTGCTCATTTTGTTGCTCCTGCATCATTTTTTAATAAAATCCCCTACTTCGTTCAATTCACCTTTTCGATCTTTAATTTCTTGAAATGAAAAGAATAAACATTCCTCAAGGGTCATTCCTTGTAATTTACATTGCATTATAAGAGTTACTACAATATCTCCAATAGCATCTCTTATATCATGTTGGTTATTACGATTAACAGCTTCTAATAATTCATGCGTTTCTTCCAATGTTTTAATTGCTTGAGTTATTGGATTACCATTTACCGTTATTTTTCTATCTTTTCCCCAATTTTCTATACTAGCTACTAATGTTTCTATTCCGGTGTTCAATTTGTCTACCGGTCTATTTTCATTCCATTGAACTTGTATTTCGCTCATAATATCCCCGTTAATTTTGACCTATCTCATCAGTTGCACTTTCAGGTCTAGTGCAAGACGCCCGAAGGCGTTTCGTTGTTTTATGCATATAGTGATACATAATTAAATACTTAATTAATGGCTTTTTCAAGCTCTTCCATAAAGCCATGGTGCTCTAGCTCTTGAGCTAATTCATTAGCCCATTGCCAGCTTTCACTAACACCTTTATCTTTAAGAGTCCATTCTTTATCCAATGCCCATTTACCAAATTGACCCATATAGGCAACTACGGTAATAGTTATCTCATCAAAAGCATTTGCAAGTTGTACATGCAGCTCTTGTCGAAATCGAACTGGATTATCTGCATCAGAAAATCGAATTGACTTTTTTCCCTCATAAAGAATTACATAAACTTCACCATGAGTTAAATTTAACATTTTGTTAATTATCATTTTTTATCTCCTTTTCCCACCACGTTGGCTTACGTTCGGGCATTTCGTTCCAAGCTGCATAATGCTTTTCATTGATACAATATCTACGATAAGCGGTCACAGGGTCTTCATGTTTATACTCATCTGGCATAGCCTGGGCAATTGGCGTCATTTCGCCTGCTGGAATATTAAAAGGGGTTTGAAAGAGAGCATTTTTAAGTTTTGTATAACTTAAATGCGTTCTAACATAACGTTCTGTATATTCCTCAGATAAAGCTATAAAATGTTTATATAGCCATTCATAATTTGCTCTGGACTGTCTAACCCAGATCGAACAAGGATGATTTTTATGCGTAGATTTGTATAAATTATGCATATCGGCATAAGCATCACCATCAAGTTCGCGATGGGCACAAGATAGCATTTGAGCTGTCTCGAGAACCATCTTAACTAGCATTTTATCAGGCTGAACTTTGGCAGCTTCAACTGGGTCTTCATCAAAATAAAATATATTCATGCTTGTTTGTTCCTCCGGCTTTTTGTCATATCAGCTTCAAACCATTCGTAAGTTTGATGTTGAAGAATTTTTTTAGCACAGTATTTAGCACTATGAAAACATTTAGGGTTTTCTTTTTTATATTTGATTCCTAAATTAATCGCTTCAGCTTCAGTTATCATTTTTTTACTCCGTTTATTTGTATCTATACATCCGTATAAATTTGTGCTATCTCATCAGTTATACTTTCAGCACTAGTATAAGACGCCCGAAGGCGTTTCGTTTTTATTTTCTGTCGGGTATTTTATAATCCGACCAATGCCCTTTAATTTTTTCAAAACCTAAATTATGTTGCATTGAAAATCTTAAGTAATCCATGGAACTTAATTCGCTTAAACGAAAATCCATTGTTTCACCAAGTTCATTCATTGCTTCATTAAATGTATTGAAATATCCGCACATTTTTCTATAATTTTCAATAGGCATAGTAATTATTGCGTCTTCTTTTGTGTATTTTACTGTTGCTTTTTCCATTTCTATCTCCATTATTGTCTTGTTAGTTGGTAAGTTTCGATCCAATCCAAATCTTGAACTGCAATTTGGTCATAGTTATGCCCAAGTATTTCTGGCATTGGCCAAGTTAAATCAATCCATGTTTCTTCATCACCTTCATGTTTTTTAAAATAATTTAAAGCATCGTTAAAACGCTTGTAATATTTTGTTCTTGCAATTTCAGTTTCAACAACATAAAATTCTTTGCTTATGCTAAGGCTCATCCAAACATATCTACCTCCGTCTTCGTCTTTGAAGCTAGTTAATTTTTCAAACCTATCGTTCAACAAGCCCTTTTTTAGTTTTTCTTGTCTTTCTTTGTTCATTTCTATCTCCATTTATATTAAATTCTTGAGGTATCTCATCAGATATGTTTTCACCTCTAACATATGACGCCCGAAGGCGTTTCGATCTAAATTAAATATATTGCAATTGTTTTTACAGTTACAAATATTATTATTCCCACAACAAAATGGGAAATTGTCATTATTATATCGTTTGTATTCATTTATTCGTCACCTATATAAGTAACATTTGCATTACTTTTATTTATTTTTATTTCAACAAGCGTATCAAGATTTCTTACAACAATTTTAAAACTTTTGGTCATTTTAACAAATATTAAACCAAATTCTTCAATAAAACCTTTAGCATGTTCAATATAGTCAGCAAAATCTTCGTATTCTTTTTCATCTTGCCATCTATCATATAAATAAAATAATCGACCATCGTCCATAATATTATTTATAAATCCAACAGTTCCTTGGTACATATCTTCAGTTAATTCTTTCATTTATATCTCCATTATTGTAAATTTATTGTCGAATCTCATCAGTTGCACTTTCTCGACTAGTGCAAGACGCCCGAAGGCGTTTCGTTTATTTATTTTTGTAAATTTTTCTTTCCCCTTTGTCATCAGATTGCATAAATTCTGGGCTAAACATAAAATTCATAACTTGTATAAATTCTTTGTCGTTTTTACATTGTTCCCTAAAATTTGTG
>Ga0098060_1000363_pt1 | contig 21353 bp, 30 predicted proteins | sample 21_taG_FD_77063 | JGI IMG/M metagenome (GOLD analysis project Ga0098060, IMG submission 77063) | Marine viral communities from the Subarctic Pacific Ocean - 21_ETSP_OMZ_AT15319 metaG | ecosystem: Environmental > Aquatic > Marine > Oceanic | place: Pacific Ocean | collected 2015-01-19 | reverse complement strand
TAAAAAGCCAGACTCTGTGTTAGACAGCTGTTGATACCCACACTATCCACGTCACGTGTTATGGGAGAGTCTGGTAAATTATAAGAGGTTATGCACATTAACATTCGTTAACGTCATGACATGAGCCACCATTGGAAGATACTATATATGAAATGATAGTTGAGTACAAGGTAAGCGATAAACCTACCACGAGTTTGCAACAAGTGTCAGTAGGGGAAGCTTATTAGGGTTGTGTATAGCCTCTAAAAATTAAACAAACAAAAACAAGGAGAATAATAATGGGAGCATTTGATTCAACAGACTTTGCATTAGGTAGATACAAAAATGCAGAGGAAGCATACAATGAGTTAGTAGAAGAAGCAGAATACGATTATGGACATGATGGATATAATGGTACAATATCTACATCAAGTGGGTTTTTCATTAGAAAAGACGCACCTAGATATGATACTAAAAAATTCTGGAAATTCGTAGACAATACTATGGATGGCACAAAATTTAATGCATGGAATTGCATTGAAATAAAAGGTGCTATATTAAAACGGATAAAGGAAAAAGAAGGTTACAAAGGAAAGCGAAATATTAAAGCGTTCTTCTTTTGGGGTTTAGCAGCAACATAGAATAGGAGTAACAATGCAACGCTTAATAGTAAAACAACAAGTAAGAACATCAGCTCTTATGAAACTAGACCAAGCAGATTACAATCGTTCTGCTTATAACTGGATTGATTTAGGAGTTGTATGTCGTGGACATAGAAATGACGAAGGTGTAATTTTAGTTGAAATGCATTTAGGTTTATTAAAAAAACTAGGTGCAAGAGTAAAAGATTACCCAGAACAACTTATTGATGTAGTAGAAAAATACTACGGAGAACAATATGGTGTAAGACATGCTACTCCACATCTTACTGAAAGAGTACTTTGGAGAAAACCAAAGAATCTAATAAAACTAATTAAAAAGTATAAAGGAAAGGACATGAGAACAAAATGGTAATAACAGAAACAGATTTTGCATTTATGTGTGCTTGCCATGGAGGTAATCCTGACGACTTTGAACGATTCCAAAAATTAGGTGTTTGGATGTTTGAAGATGGCAAAATAATACAGGAACAAGAAGAGAAAAACTAATAGTAATTCTCTTAGAAATGAATTAAATTCTAATAGAGGTAGAAGAGACCAATCTTTGATATGTTATCTTCCTGTGATAAACGGTCTTTTCTATCTCTAATATATAAATAAACGGAGGTAATTATGAGATGTATGATACATCCAGATATTAAACCAGAAATGGTTGAAACAACATACGTTGAACTAAATTCACAAACAGAAGAATACGAAACTAAAGGACATGATGTTGTCTATTGCCCACAATGCTTTGAAGATGCATATGAAACAGGCAAGACAATGAGGATGCAAATGCAGCCAGCTCCTATACGTTACGAATTGAATGTAGATGAATGCAAGTCAATCAACGTACAAAATAAACTAAGGGATCTAGAGAATAATCATATCGATAGATGGCTTGAGGGAGGAGAACATAAATGAATAAAATGACATTAATTGGTCAACTAAGCAAGACGTTAGGTTATCTTGCATTTGGTCTTAACAACATGTTGAGATTTGTTAGCACAGCTACAAGTAAAGTAGGAAATGTAGTAAGCAGCAAGCAGCGTTACAACATTGAAATACTTGTAGATGGTGCAACAACAATAACACACAATAACCAGACTGAAACACAATTGAGAGATTGTCTTGAAGGTATGGATAGATTTGGTGTTACAGAAGTAATCATAAAACAACATATTACAGAACAACAAAAGGAGAAAGAAAATGACAACTAAAGAGTTACTAAAAGAAATACAAGAGTTTCTTGACCAACTTGGTACAGCTAAACCATTGTATATAACTAAAGCTAAAGAGCTATCAAGAGCTATTGATTATCACATGGGAACTTTAGACAATGTATCTAAAACTAAATGATAAAGGTAGATTGCAGTTTGGAATATTGTTAACACTAGACGAAGTAGATACATTAATACTTGGATTACAAGAGTTAACATCATCACAAGCTGACAAACTACAAACAGAGCTTTTTCATTTAAAAGCAAAAGCTAAAATCAAAGGGAAACAAACCTATGGAGAAACAAAAAAACTGTGAACATAAAAACAAAGAATATATTCCTGCAGAAGTTGAAAACAATGTATATGAGAATTTAATCTGTTTAGACTGTCACACAAACTTATCATTAGAAAGGGAGGACATATGAGTCCAGCATTTATAGATAACATGATGTACGTTGGAGATACGCCTTGGCACGAACAAGGAACTAGAGTAGAAGACGCTCCAACAATAGAAGAAGCATTGCACTATGCAAAGCTTAATTGGGAAGTAAACAAACGTAAAACATACTATTTTGACAAAGACATACACACCTCTGCTATGCCTACTGGTGGATATTGCACATACAGAGCAGATACTGGTCAAATACTAGGTAAAGGTGTATCTGAAAGATATGGTGTATTACAAAATCGTGAAGCGTTTGCACCATTTGAACCATTACTTGATATGGGTTTCAAACTAGAAACAGCAGGTAGTGTACAAGATGGTAGAAAAGTATGGATACTTGCTAAATCACCAGAAAAATACACAGTTGGTAATGATGATATAATAGAACAATATGTATTATTATATACATCACACGATGGTTCAGCTGGTAGTGTTTTCAGACCTACAGGTGTTCGTGTAGTATGTTACAATACTATTGAACTAGCATTATCAAGAGAATCTAAATGGAATTACTCACTTAAACATACAAGTAGCATAAAAGACAGAGTTAAGAACCTTACAAATATTATATCAAGGTCTAACGGAGACTTTAAGGCTGCTATTGATGACATGAATAACTTTGGTGAGATAGAAATAGGAGAAGACTCATTAGATTTATATCTTGAAACAGTTATACCATTCTTAAAAGATAGGCACAAAGAATCCAAACCAAACATGGATATATTTGTACGCAATACTGCGTTACCTGTATATAATAAAATAAAGGATAACTTTTACAATGGTATAGGTAATAAAGGTGAAACACTCTGGGATGCATACAATGCTGTTACACAATATTATACACATGACAAGCAATATAAAGACTGGGTAAAAACTACGCAGTTTGGTGCTGGTTATGATTATAATGTAAAAGCATTTAAGATAGCACAGAAATGGGTAAAGTATAATAAACAACAAAACATTAATTTAAACTAGGAGGTAATTAATGAGTGACTTTAAAACAGCAACTATTACAGAAAAACTAAATTACATACAGCATGAGCTGAAAGTAAAAAAGTCTAATGTAAATAACTTTGCTAAATTCAACTACAGAACACTAGACGACATCTTTGAAAATGTAAAGCCGCTGCTAGATAAAACTGCTTGCGTTCTTACAATTTCAGATGAACTAGTAGACAAAAACAATGGTACTTACATTAAAGCAACAGTTGAACTATCTGATGGAAGCGATGCAATATCTGTAGATGCATTTGCTAGAGAATCAGTTGGTAAGAAAGGTATGGATGACCCACAGATGACTGGCACAGCATCAACGTATGCTCGTAAGTACGCTTGTAATGGTTTATTTGCTATTGATGATACAGAAGATTCTGATAGCATGGATAATCGTAAACAGACATTGCTTAATGGTAAGGAACCTACAAAAGGTCACATAACTGTAGAGCAAAATATCAAGTTAGATAGATTATCACGAGATCCAGCTTTAAAAGGTTCTGGTACATCAGGAAAGGTTAGAAAACTAATTGACGAAAACCCTACTGAAGAAAGAGCTGCTAAAGCTATAGTTAAACTACAAAACGCAATCAAAAAAACAAAGGAGAGTAAATAATGGCTGGAAGTTATAGACAAGTTGTTAAAGCTAAATCTGTATCTGCAAGGTACAGCGAACCACCTAAATCATATATGTCATGGAACAATGACGTATGTTTAGATGTTGTAATAGAGAAACAAAGTAAAGATGGTGAGTCTTATGACTACACATTTACTATTTCTGGTAACTTTAAGAAAGACAATCCTAAGAACCCTTGGGGTAGTGCATTCAAAGTTGCTAAGTTCTTTGAGGCTGTAGGTGTTAACACTAAAGACCTCAATGGAGACATGGTAATACCTGATGCATGGTTTGACCAAGCAGTAGGTAAGGAGTTCTCTTACATTACATATCCTAGTGATAGGCTTAGAGATAATGGTAAACCATTCTGGAACGACTTTGACATTGTTATGTCAGCAGCTGCTGGTCAAGATGCTCATAAAGCAGAATTTGACAAGCAAGTTCGTGATGGTTGGATTAAAATCTATGAAGAACCTACTCAAGAACCATCAGCAGATAGTTCTGATGTAAGTGATGATATGGATTTGTAATGGGTAAGCCAACAGTTATTCATATATTGATAAACTGGCTTAAATCTCGCATGGATGCTGGTAACTTTCGAGTTGCCAGCCATGAGGTTGAGAATAGCTTTACTCAGTATGGTTTAGTATATCATGACAAAATGTTCAATGCAGGTACTGCAGGAAGATATTGGCGTGAATTTAAACGTACTCCAGAGCTTATGCAACGTCTTGATATTAAAGAGATTAAACGAGTCAAAACAAAGAGCGCAGAACACACATGGGAAATAACACTTATCTAATAGAATATGCAATCAACACAGTTGCAAATCGTAACAAATTTTGCACACTTGCTGATTTCAAAGATGTTTTAAACAAAAATAAAGGTAGAGAAATATATCGTAGTATGTTTCTATATGAACCTGATGAAATAAAAAAACATCATGCTGAACATGGCACAGTAGCAAGATACAATGGTAAGCAGGCAATAGATAAGTTATATATTGACGTAGACCTAGAAGGTCAAAAACAAGGTGACGTAACTATAGAAAAAGTTGGTAATCTTGTTGAAGACATGAGAAAACTAGGTGTAAAAGATGAGCATATTAACGTATGGTTTTCTGGTAGAGGTTTTCATATACATTTACCAGATATATATGGTTTTAAATCAAGCAGCAGTATTGCTGCATCAGTTAAAGCTACAATGCAACGTGATTTTGCTAAATACATCGACAACATCTACGACAATACTAGACTTATTCGTGCTAGTTATTCTCTTAACAGAAAATCTAATAGGTATAAAGTTCCCTTGCCTTTAGTAGCAGTAACTACTAATCAATGGGCATACGATGAAGTATTGGACTTTGCTAAAACCAATTCTAAAATGTATGCACATAGTAAGTTACCTTCTAATGTAAGTGAACTTTATCCTAATTTAGTTCCCTATGTACCTAGTGAGAAAAACGAAAAAATAACAAAAGCTATATTTACTAATGTAAAATACAAACCTACAAAACATATTACATGCATACAACATATGTATAATGCTGGATATGTACATGGTTATAGACATAAGCATTTGTTACGTCTTGCTAGTTTATGGATAACTAAATTTGGATTTCCTAAAGAAGCAGTTATGAGTATGGCTAGAGCATGGAACAATTCATTATCACAACCATTACCTAACGAAGAAGTTAGTACTGTTTTAAGAAGTATTACCTCTAAGGATGGATACAATTATAGTTGTAGAGATGAAGTGCTTTCAAGATATTGCGATAGCAAATGTACTCTATATAGATACAAGGATTTAGATGACAATGTATCAGCAGTTAACTCTAGTCAAATGGCACAAATATTACTAGAGTCTTACACAGAAGACTTTACTAATAGGTCTTTTAACATAAAGGATGTATTTCCATTTATGACACAAGACTATGTAGTTAAATGTGGCGAGCTTGTTGTACTAACAGGTGACACAAAACTAGGTAAGACTGCTTTCTGGCAATATATTATTGCTAACATTGATATACCAACCTTGTTCTTCTCTTTAGAGGTACAAGCTAAACTAATGGCTAGACGATTCTATCAAATAGTATTAAGTCAAAGCAAAGAACAAATAGAAAATATGTTCATTGCTGGTGACAATACTAAAATAGAAGAAGGTGTAAACAAACTTGCACATCTAGATATTATCGATGCTAGTTCAGCACCAGACATAAGTCAATATGCTGAAATGGTAGATAAATATGATGTTAAGATTATTGTTGTAGACACATTAGACGTAGTTCAAGCTAAGTTTGCTAAGAAAGAACCATTACAACAGCAAATATATATTATTAATGCTCTCAAAAACCTTGCTGTCGAAAAAGACATTATTGTACTTGCAGTAAATCATTTATCAAAAAGTGCAAGTTACAGACATAAAGAAGGTGAAGAGCTAGATGTATATAGTGCAAAAGGTGCTAGTGATGTAGCACAAAAGTCAGACAAAATCATAGCGTTTACAGGTAGTAAACAAAGCAAGAAGCGTAAAATTAAGTCTCTTGCATCTCGTGACGAGTCAGACTTTGAAATAGTCACAGCATTTGACTGGAAAACTTTTAGTTTTTCAAAATATGCATAAACAATAATAAATAGGGGAAGTATAACTGCTTTCCCTATTTATAATATAATAAAAGGGTACTATGAAAAATGCAATACATTACACTATATTAGGTGTACCAATAGTTAAAATAACAAAAAGAGTAGATAGTGACGGAACCAATACCTATCATAGTAATAGAATAATATTGTTTAATTTGTTCTTGTTTGGTGCAGGATACGCCTCACAAGAAGAAAGTGAACATATACATTTCAACGTAGGAATTACAAAGTTTGAATTACTTTGGAGTTTCTGCATAAGAAAAAGGTGGTTATTATGAAAATATATCCTAATTTAGCATCAACCAAGATGCAGCAGCTAATATCATTATTAAGTGATTTAGAACATACAGATAGACAACGTATGTCTAGCGATGGACAAGAAGCACTTGATGCTATATTTGAATTACTAGGCATGCCTAAATACGATGATGTTATTAGAAAATCAGAGGAGGAGGAATAATGGCTAAATATGAATGGAATGTAACCAGACAAAAAGCTGGTACTGAAATACATGTAAGCAATGCTTATAAATCCTTTTACATAGGAGAGCAAGATGAACATACTTCAGAAGAATCTGCAAGAATGACTATCTTAGTTGCACATATATGTAAAAACGCATTAAATGAGAATAATCCATATAAAGAACATGAGGACTATACAAATGAGCGGAGGTAGAGCAGCTAAACAAAAAGGCAATCGAGTAGAACGAGAATGTGTTAATTTAGCTAAAGGATTTGGCTTTGAATCACGCAGAGCGTGGGGTTCAGATGGAAGATCCCTTGGTTGGCACGAAGAGGTAGATATGACTATAACAACACCTAACTCTGGTAGTGCAATTAACAAAGAAGACTTGTATAAGTTTCAAGTTAAAGCTCGTAAAAAAATTGGTGACCTATATAAACCTTGTGATGATGTCTATGGACAAATTATAAAGGAAGATAGAGGAGAACCATTAGTAACTATACGTTACAAAGATTTCTTACTCCTGTTAAAAAAAATAGCAGGATAGGAAAAGCTAGGCATATCCTAGTGACCATTGATAAATTGTAAACCTTAAATTAAAAATGAAAGGATTCTATTTTGTATGGTGGTTAAAAGGAAATGGCTGACAAAAGTGAAAAGTAGAGGTGGTACTGATTGGCGTTAGTATCACCTCAACAAACAAAAAGGAGATAAAATGAATAAACTAATCCAAACAGAAATAGATGATATAACTAGTATCTTAAACCATGTGGAAAGTTTTACATCATGTCCTCACGTTAAAGATGCAGTTCCATTGCTTAAAATAAAATATAATCGTGTAAAGGAATATATAAATGACTCACATAATAGAGAGATATTTGGAAAGGACTACTAAAGATAGAGTACTACCTAAAACAAAAGGACATAAGGGTTGTGGACTAGATAAAAAAGCTGATTTAAGCATAAAACATTGTATAAAATGCAATCATTGTTGGGAACCAAAAGCTAGACCTGACAACTCTTCAACTAAATATATGTGGTATAAAAACTTCCCTGCATATGGAAAGGAAAAGAAACTATGTCCAAAATGTCAAATAAAGAACAACGAACATTAGAAGAAATGTTATCTAAAGCAATAGAGGGATACGATAAAATATTAACAACTAACGCAGATAGCGGCACACTTAAACGCATTGCTAAAGAACATTTAGATAAAATAATACATAACAAAAAATAGGAGGAATTATGAAAGTAATATCAGCTAAAGAGTTAAGTACTAAAAAGCATAACGCAAAAGAACTAACTAGGCAATATGATATGGAATCAATGTACAGAAGAGGTTATCGTCATGGATATTCAAGAGGTATGGATGATGTAACATACGAAGGCAGAAGTAAAATTGCTAAATTCTTTAATAAGGTACTTATGCCTTGGACTTATTTTAAAGATAAGGATTACAGCAAAGAAAATGATTTTCTTACAATACCACCATCACCAAAAAGAAGAGAAAATTATGACGGATAGAGAACTTAGTAAAGCTATCAAAGGCATTACACCTAAATTAGTTAGGTCTTTAAGCCAAGGAGAGCATTACAATCATAATATGACTCATCATTTATATAGTTATATCACAGAAGGTATAGAATTAGAAGATGATGAATCATACGTAGTGTTAAAAGATAACAAAACAGATAATGAAATAGCTGTATTGTTATTAGACGATGATGAAATATCATATCAAATGTTAATCTAGGAGGTTATATGAAAACATATTACTTTGAAGCTTTATGCTCTGTAACAATTGAAGTAAACGATAGTAAACTAGATGCTGATGTAATAAAATACATTAATGAAGACCCATTACATCACATTAATAAAAACCCAGATGTAACTGTACAAGAAATATTCAAACGTACACCAGATGGGATTGCTTGGGAAAAAATACAGGAGGTATTATGAACAAAAAGCAAATAAAAGAAGTCTTTAAAAACTATAAAGTACAGTTAGGTGCTGGTGCTTTAGAAGTTGTTGAAGATGAATTAAACCGTTATGTAAGAATAATGGCTGTTAACTGTAACAATGGAAACCTAAAAAGACTTACTCCAGATACTATGTGGGTAGCTTTAGGTAGACATGAGTGATAGTATAAACGATGAGGTTGCTGCGCTCATACAAGAACGCCTTGATAAAGGTGCAGAAAAGTATGGGCGTGACATACCTTTAACTGACAAAAGAGATTTCTTGCAAGAATCAATAGAGGAAGCACTAGATGGTGCTATATACCTTGCATGTTTTCTTATACAAATAAAAAAGGGAATAAAATGAAACTAACATATTATGTTAAAAAACAAATAGATAGTGAAGACATTACAGACATTAATATATATGGTGCTGCTATGGCTGATTATCCAGACTTATCTGACGCTTATATCGCCAACATTACCCATAAAAGTGAGTCTCTTACCGCAGAAGACTGTGAATCGTTACAAGAAGAAAACGATGAATGGTTTTATGAGTTAGCTTTAGAAGCAGCAAGAGAACCATTTGTAACTAGCTTACCAGAAGGGGTGTAAAATGGGATATAGGTCAGAAGTGGTAGCTGGTGTACCACTAAAAGATAGAAAAAAAGCACTAAGTATAATAAACGAATGGGATTCTGTAGGCACAGGAATGATTACTAGATTCTGGAAAAAAAATCCTGATGGCTCTGAAAGAAAACCAGAAGCATACTTTTATATGCAAGCTGATTGGTGGAAATGGTATAATGATTATCCAGATATATCTAAGTTTGAAGACTTTATATTAGCAGATGATAAAAGATTCTTAACTTGTTTAGGTGAAGATGGCGCTCATCATACTGATTATGGAGACTCATCAGACCATGATATATATGTGATGTCAACATTGGCAGTAGAAGGTGCTATCAAATGGGAAAGAAAGCAAGACAACGAAAAATGGAATAAAACATAATGATTATACTATCAGTATGGGAATGGGTGTTAAACCTATTTTTACTAAGTACGTCTGCTTTTGTATTCGTAATTAGTCTCTATCTACTAACATTACTTGTGTATATATTAGTAGATTTTACTAACTGGGTTGTAAATAAGAATCGCTCTTAAACGCACCCAAAAAACACTAGGCGAGTGTTATATCGACAAGACTCATAATCTGTCCATATAACGCTCACTAGTGTCGTTAAGTGGTGCCATAGTAGCATCTATTTACACACCTAAAGTTTCTTCTATCTTACTTTTTTGCCTGTCTCTCTTTTTAGCTCTTTCAAGTCTAGACTTCATTTGATTAACAGGTAATCTTAAAAATATTTCACCAGCTCTTTCTGGTTTATCTGAAAATTGAACAAGTTGCCTAATGCCTCTACCAAATGGAAACATTGTGTATGCTGTATAAGAACTAAACTTTTCCCAATCACCAGTTAGCAGCTCTATTGCTGCATCAGGTATTCTAGCAACAGGTGGCTTTAATAATTGTAAAGCACCTAACTTGCTACCCCAGAATGCCATATCTCTTTCACGTTTATCTCCATATAAACTATCTGCTATAGCTTGAAATGTATCTAATGGTGGTGCTAATGCTGTATCAAAAATACTAAACATAAATGCACTACCTAATGAGAACATGAACAAGTCAAGCATATATGTATCTTTAAATCTTTCATACTCTGGTGTACCATTCTTAAAACCATATAACTTAGCTTGTCTATAAAATTCTTTTCTTGTTCTTACGGAGTTCCAAACAAATAATTTAAACCTAGATAAAACCTTGCCAACTGCAGTTCTCATAAATGCAGGTCTAGCTGAGTTTTGATAAAGGAATTGAGTATTCTCTATACCTCTCATTGCCATATCAAAAACAAAGGGATCTTCGATAGAAAGTTCCCTACCTTCTACACCAAACTTCTTTACTGATTGTATTGCATGCGCAGTAAACGCATTTAATCTATTTATACGTTCAGAGTTCTGCATAAAGAACGAGCCATACTTTACCATAGTATCCATAACATTATACTTTCGTATAACTTCCATAACTCTTAAATCTGGATTGCTGCTCTTTGCTGCAGTAGTTATTTCTCTTGTAAAAGTCTTTACATTGACTCCTGCCTTCTTTAATCCTGACCTAAGTCTTGGATTAACATCAAATTCATTTTGTATAAAAGCATCTATTACACCTCTTTCTTCAAGATATTGTAATAGGTCTTTTCTATTTTTAGCAGTCTTACCATTATTAAGTTTAACAATTTCGTTACCCTTACCATCTGTTAATAGCATGTCGTATATTTTTTTATTGCTGTAACTATCAGCAAAATTTCTAATACCTGCACTACCAATAGTCATAGCACTACCACTAACTATATTAGTTGTCCATGTACCAGTATTAGCTAACAAGCTCATTAATTGATATTGAGCTTCCATTCTACCTAGTTCATGTAACTTACGACTAAAGTATTCTTTTCTTGCTTCTGCACTTTTAGGTGCATGCTTAAAGAAAGGAGCCTTTACATTTTTATTTTGATAATACTTTTCAAATATATTAACAACATTTTCATCAGATGTAAGATAGAACAAGTTTCTTTTATCTTTTAATTGTAAAGGACTTTTAGGACTTACCATTTCTGTTGAAAAATATGATTGATGTCCTAGTATACTTTGTAAATATAATTTAACATAGTCTCCCCATACCTCTATAGGATTGTTATAATCAGAACCTTTTAATTGAGCTTTCTCTGCTTTAGATACTTTATATCTTGTACTTGGATTCCTTATTAACCTATGCTTCATGTTATTAATTTCATACTGACCTTTAATAGCAGTAGCATTATTATAATAACTACTAACAAGCTTATCTAAGTATAGTTTAAATATAAAAGGACTCTTATCAAATCCTGGCATATCTACAACTCTGTTTTTTAAATTACCAACAAGACTTCCTTGATTAGTAAATTGAACATTAAGGTCTGACTCCATTAATCTACTTGGTTCTATTAACTCACCATAAGCAAAAAACTCTTCAGCTCCTGCAAGTTTATTTTCTTGCTGCCTGTTGTATTCAAGAAAAGCTTTATCAGCTCTTTGAGCTGCTATCTTAGGACTTAATCCTTTAGCTATAGCTGCTGAATATGTATCACCATATATATCATTAGCTTTGTTTTCTATAAAAGTAACAATTTCTTTTGCAGACTTTTTAGTAGCACCAAAGTTCATGTGAGGCATATAACTAGCAACGTCACGTTCACCTATACCTGTCATAAATTGATGTATCTTATCTCTATATACAAAACTATCTTTTTGTCTAAAAGCTTCTTTTTCTAATCTTGTGCCAAGCATAGTCTTACTATGTTCTAATTCATTTAAGATAGTTTCTTCCATTTTTAATTCACGTTGATAACGCTTTATTCCATCTATACCAACAGTTCTAATTACTTCTGGTTTATTTATATTGTTGTTATCAATTACAGTTCTTCTAAAATGTTGTAAATCCATTTTACCATCTGCATTCCATCTCATGTATTTATTTAATACTCCACCAGTAGCTCTATACCATGACTGGAAATCTTTATCCATTACCCATGTACCATCTGCATCTGTTGCCTTAATACCTTTAGAATCTTTTGTATAAATTAAATCATGCATTCCTTTAAAAAATTCTGTAACAGGTTTGTTTAATGCTTCTAACTGAGCCATTCTTTTAGGGTCATTAGGAACAATACCTTTTTCTCTAAATTCAAATAGCTCTTCAACAAGCTTGGCTCTATCTTCTGTGCCATACTTGTTTAATTCTTTTTCAATCTTATTGTAATATTTATTTTCGTAAAATACTATATCCTTACTAATATTTCTTTCGTTAGCTCCATGATACCTAGATATTTCTCCTATAGGACTTGTAAAGTGAAATACAGGTTTTCTAATGTAATCAGCACCGCCTACATCTACAGGAGCAAAATATTGAAAGTATCTATTAATAATACCTTTGGTAGCCATCTTTTCATCAGTAAAACGAGGATCCATATACCAATAACGTAATTTAAATAACAATCTACTAGGGTCTTGTATACCTTTAAAATATCTATTTATAGCAACAATATCTTCTAGTGTCATAGTACTAGCTTCTCTGTACTTACCACCACCAGATAATATACCTGTAAAATATTCAAACCATTGTTCAAAGTTTTCTTTAATAACTCTATGTCTGTTGAGATTCTTTCTAAACTGCTGTACTTCTTTATAACCAGCATCGTTAATAGCTAAACCTTCTATAGCTTTAGATGTAGCTAATTCAGTTAAGGTTTCATATTGAGGTTTATCCATTAAAGCTAATTCTGCTTTAGGTGGATTAAACAAATCAAATTGATTAGGGTCTACTTTCTTAGGTTTAGACTTAGGAGGAGTGTTTTCATTTATTAAATCTTCAGTAGTCTTCATTGCTAATTCTTTTAATGTAGATATATCTTTTACTTCAACATCTAACATCATGTTCTCTTTGTCAACACCTCTATTAAATATCTCTTCCATCTTACCATAAAATTCTTTTTTAGTTTCAAATGGAATATTTCTAGCACTATGTATATCTTTATATATTTGATTGTGTCCATAGAAACCAGATGTTTTCTTAGATGTTATAGGACTTAATAATAATGTATGCCAATATTTGATTAAAGGTTGTGGATTAAAATTATTATCTACTGCCAAATCTAAAAGCTCTTCAGATGTGTTTCGTATTTGTCTTTCTAAATTTTCTAATACTCCATCTTTATCTAAACGTACACTTCCTTGTAATTCTTCTTTAATCTTTTTATTACGTTCTATTAATCTAGGAATCAATTCTTTTATTGCATTCCCTTTAACTCCTGCAGCATCAATTGCTGCATGTAAATCTATAAAGTTTTTATGTAGCAATTCTATTGTAGAAAAATGTGCTAATCCTTTACCTATATTATCAAATGCAAAACTATATTGAGATATTCTAGGGTCTAATTTGCCTCTTGGATTCATATCAAAATTAAATTCTTTTGATAGAATGCCTAGATGTGTTTCTATAAACTTCATTAATTCTTTGCTACCAACAAATCTTAAATTTTTTGCTGCTTGTTGCTGCACAGGTAAATTTTCTACTAGATTTTTATATGCTCTAGTAATAATAGGAAAGCTAAATGATTCTATATTTAAACCAGAGTTTTCCATGCGTTTTACCAAAGCTGGAACCATACCTGTTAATCCATGCTTTTTAATATTGACATTTGTTCTAGTTAACAATCTACCTAAATCAAATATATCTAATGCTTGTCCTGTTCCAAATCTACTTTTATTAAGTATAGCTTTACCATCTGCATCTGGTCTTCTAACTATAGAGTATGTTATATCTTTATCTTTAGTTAAGACTCTTTCACCTACTTCTATATCTAACTTAGCAATTTCTTTAGGTGTTAACTCTAAAAGAACAAGACCATTCTTATCAATCCAAGGCTTATCTTTTAAAATACTCCAAGAAATATTTCTTACACTAGAAGCTGGTTTAACTACTCTTAATGCATCTAGTATCGTAGAAAATGGAGTGTTAATAGCCTTGCTTTTTAATTGACTATATCCAAAATAATCTTTTGGTAATTTAATATCTGAACCATTACGTTTTACTAAATCAAGCTCACCTGTTTTAGGATTAGCTTTATATACTTTCATATCAAATAATGAATCAAATAAAACTCTTGTATGTGCAACAGAAGGCTTTATTGTAGGGTCTGTACTAGCATCTGCTGATTTATTTACAACTGCTGTACCAAGGTCTCTAAAGAATTGCATTCTGTCAACTCCCATAACCTTACCTTTTTTAACTTTTATATTAGCAACAAAAGTTTGCCCACCATCTTCAAATGTAAAATCAACACTATTATTATTTTTAAGTATGTAATCAGAAAAGTTTTGCATTGCAATCTTAGCATTTAAACTACCACCCATCCCCTGCTTTGCAGAATAAGCCATCTGTGATGCTCTTAATCTATAAGCTGGATTATACATAAACATTTGATATTCTACATCTTCAGCTACATTATATCCTTTATCACCTTCTTTTTTATTGTAACCTTTAAATCTTTGTACTTCTGTAGCATCTAAATCTGCGTTAGAAAATATCCTATCTATTTCTTTAGCATAGTCACTAGGAGTACCATCTTTATTTTCCCACGCTGCTCTTTCATCTTTTACTTCAACAAATTTCTTTCTTAAATCATTACTGATTCCTTGATAGAGTTTGATACTGTCTGAATCTTTGTCTGCACCTCCAAGGTATTTATTATCCTTATGGTGCGTGAACGAGCCAGAGCCTCTCTGCCCTGTAAAACCCCTAAAGCGTAACTGCCTTGTACCAGAAACACTATCAGCAGGGATGCGAATAGCGAGGAGCATAAATGTCTTATCCCATTCTTTAAAGTCCTTTCTGGATTTATTCCCAACATACTGCTCCCAAGCTTCGCCCAAATTGACTCGCTTGTCGATAGTTTCCATAGTAGCTTTGCTATCAGTTTTTTGTGCATTCTTTAGTTTCCTTTGGTATATAGCTTCTAAATCTTTTTCTGGTATGTATTTAGTTTCAATAGGCATTCTTTTAAACATATTGTCTAAATACAAATCTCCCTCTTGTAATCCCTTAACTTTCTTTTGTACGTACTCTGGGTCTATAATAATACTATTACCCTTGTATGTAACTAATTGGTCTGGTGTAAATGCTTTTAACCAAGACTTACCACCTGTATAGATATATGGATTAGCAAATCTTCTTACTAAAAATTTCTTTAAAGCATTATGATAGTTTTCTTTAAAAACAGTATTTCTTACTGCATATGTACCAGCCATAGCTTGAGCTAATATTTTATTTGATGTATGAAATTGTCTAAAGTCAGAACTGCTATCAAATTCAAAGTCTATATCTAACTTACCTTCTCCCTCTAATTTCATTATCTTATCCATTACTTTACCTGCTACTCTGCTGTCAGGAAATTTTAGTAATGTATCTTTTATAAATTCTAATGGCAATTCATTTAAAGAAAGGTCAGCATCATTTATTATCTTATCTAATTCTTTAAGTTGTTTGTCACTTAATTTTTCATTCTTAGCTCTAACTTCATTTACTTTTTCAGCAAATGACCTACCTCGTTCTGTACCTAACAAACTAGGTTCTAATATTTCTTTAAAGTATTGTTCAGCAAAGTCTGGAAATTGATTACTAGACGCATGTAAATAAAACTGTCTTGCAATCTCGTCACCTTTAATAGATTTAAATGGGTCTTCAAATGTACCTGTACTAACTTGCATATGCTCTATAGGTACTTCAAATGTTTTAGGATTCTTAACAGAAAATGTATTTGATTTAGGATTATAAGTAAACTCAGCATTTACTTCTATCTGACCTTTTAACTTAGCACCACTATCAAAAACAATAAAATCTAAGCCATTCTCTTTCATAAAATCATTCCAACGACCTGTAGCTCTTTGTCCATTTGACTTTGTAAACAATGCTCCTAATCCAGTATCGCCAGCAACAACTGGTTTTAAATGACCTACGTTTTTATCATAACCCATATATTTTACAATTGCATCAAAGAACTTATGTGCAATAATTAATCCACCATCAGTATCACTATTACCTGTAGTTTCTATATCTTTGATTATCATACCTCTCATTTTACCATTAGATATAGTTTCTGTAAAACTAGCTTGGTTTAATGGAGTCATTCTATTTGTTATAAGAGTTAATCTTTTATTTAAATCTGCAACAGACTTACCATAACCTTTATTTAGCAACAAGCCTAATCCTTGTAAATTAGGAGAGTTCTTATTGACTAAACCATTCATTGCAGCGTGATGCAGCACATTGCTAACCCACTTACGTTCATATAATCTATTTGTACCAAACATATTCTTATCTGATTCAAGACCAGCTTCATATGTTTTTTCTATAGCTTTTCTAATAATAGGGTCACCTTTAGACATAGCATCAAATATTAATTCTTTTGTTATTTGAACATTACCTAAACTATCTACATAGTCAGCAATTAACATAAAGGTCTTATCCTTCATGCCACTATAAATATACTTACCCTGTTCTTCTAATTTATTTTCTATCTTACGGAGTTTCTTACTATCTACTTTAAATACTACATTCTCACCTTGTGGTGCAAAATCTAATATCTTATATGCTTGCCCATTTTTTGTAACTCCATGTGTCATAAACGAGAAACCACCAAAGCCTAAATAATTTATAGGAAGCGTAACATATCGTTCACCTAAACTAGTTGTACCAAATGTTTTACTTTTTGTACTCTTTACGTCTATATCACCAAATGCTTTATCTTTAAAATAAAATACTTCTTGTGTAGGCTCTGTTTCAGTATGCCATTTTCTTCTATACCTACCTTCATGCTTAGTAGTTAAATCATTACCAATTAATCTTTTTAAACTATCTATAAATACCTCTACATTTCTTCCACCCTCTGCTGTTAAGCTTTCAGATGTAGCTTGTTCTCTAGCAGCAACAAAATCTTGTTCTGTTTTAAACTGCTTTTTATCAACCTCTTTGTATACATCCTTATCTGTATTTTTTAAATGCTCAATCTCTCTAGTTACGGGATCCATGAAATCACTTTGTTGGTCAGAGTATAATTGTGCAGATGTACTTTCAGCGTCTCTAAATCTACCTGATAACACAGCCATAGCATCAGATGCTTTTAGTCTGTAAAATGCATGTACAGTATCATTATTAACTTCTCTACCTGAGTTTTTAATATACTCTTCTGCTAAAGGTCTCCATTTTGTTTCTGGAAAATTCTTTTCTAGATAACCTAATGAAGCTCCAGTAGAACCTTTTAAACCTTCTGAATTTTCATAACCTAAAGGATGTTCATGCAGTATGTAATCTTGAGTCTTTTTAGTAATAGTGTTCCAATCTTTAGCATGCTCTGGGTCTAATATGTCTTGTAAATTTCTACCAAGCATTTCACCTTTTTTACCATTCATCCATACACCAGCAGCTTGTTTATAAGCTGGTCTAGTATTGTAACCAAAAAAACCACCTAATAAATATTCATAGATTTGCATCTCTATAGGGTCACGTCTCATTGTAGCAGGTAAACCCATAAACATAGATGCAACACCAGCTCTTAATCTAGCGTTAGCTGTTTGTATTTGTTCTGGAGTACCTTTGTACATCTTACCTACAGATACAAAGTTACCTATACCACCAAATGCACCACCTGCTATAGCACCTCCAACAAATGCATCAGCCATAACATCTGTACCTTTCCATACAGAACTAACTGCACTTGCTACACCAAGACCTAATGCTTCTTCAGTTATTTGTCTAGTAGCAGAACCATGTCGTAAGAACTCTATAGATTCAGCACCAGTCTTTTGCAATACTTTATCAAAAGTAGCTTTAGTACCTCTAGAAAATTTCATTGGAATAGCAATGTCATCTAGTGTTTTTATACCTGCTTCTAAAGCTTTGTACATTCCAGCACCTCTAAATCTGCTGAAAACAGACAATGGCGCTCTCATAATAGCAGGAGCAAAACCAGCTAAATGTCCTAATTGCCTAAAGATTGCCTCACCTGTTGTACGAGGTTCTTTAGGAATTAAATCCATTGTAGTAAGACCCTCTATAAATCCAGCTTGAGCTTGCTGTAGACCTCTTCTTAAACTAAAATTACCTTCTAGTCTTTTAAAGTTTATTTCATGTTGTTCAGCTAATGACTCAAGTTCATCAAGTTGGTCGTCATTAAACATATCAGGGTTTGCCCTGTATGTATTTATAAGGCTCTTTACTTTGTAGCCTTCGTATGGATTAATCATTAATTACCTATTTGGGTCACTAAAATATCTTTCCTCTGCTGGTGCATTGCCATAAAGCTTTGGATAATTGTAATAACTAGAAAATGGATTTTTTGGAGTACCTTCTTCTAATACTGGTAACGCTTCTCCACCAATTAAAGCACTTAAACCTAATAAACTACCAGCACCTACAGCACTATAATTTAAATATCTTTCTGCTACATCCATTGGAATGTTTAAATTTTTAGATAAACCAGATGCAGCTTTAAATCTACCCATCCTTGCGTAGTTAGCTCCAGCTCCAGCCATTCCTTTTCCCAATCCAGCAACGCCTCTTCCAGCAGCAGTAGCAATTCTACCTGCTCCAGCAGTCATACCACTAACTCCCCTACCTACACTACTACCACTTACTTTATTTCTTACAGCTCTTAATGCATCACCAGCTCTACCTTTTAATGCTCCTGTTCCAAAAGATATAGCTTTACCTGCACCAAGTAAACCTGTTGCTAATCCACCTATCATACCAATTGCAGATGCTGCAGAATCTGTACCTGTTTCTCCAAAAGTTTTTTCACCTCTAGATACTGGTCTCATACTATCTGGAAGCAATCCAAATGTAGCCATGTCTCCAAGCTCAAACGCTGCTTTACTAAATGGTTTACTTTCTCTATTAAAATGCCTATTCATCTGTTTAGATAACTGAGCAATTACTTCTGCTTCAGCATCAGTAAACTTTCTTGGGTCTTTATTGTATTCGTCTATAAGACTTATTATTTTCATTGGTTCCATTAGTATTGTCCTCTCATGTTACCTAGTTGATTTAACATCAACATATTTAAAAAGTTAGTTTGATTTCTTTGGTCTTGGGGAACCATCTGACCTACATTACTATTAGGTGCAACATTAGGACTGCTTCCTATTAGTCTTTCCATGTTAGGTTCATACTTTTGCTCTGGAGCAAGCTTATCAAACTCAACACCTAATTCAGCTTCACTCTTTATATTAAAAGGATTCTTCATACTATTTTCAATAAACTTAGTTTTATTCCTTTGTCTATCAGCCTCACCTTCTTCTGAAATAGCTTTATTTATTCCTTCTACTGCCAGACCTTTTTTATATTTAACATCTTCTTGTCTCAATTGATTTGACAAGTTAAATACTTTATCTCTGTAAGCATTGTCAGCAAGTCTTTGTTGAATCCTGTTGTTCAAATCTTTTATTTGAGCATCATTCATATCTTTTTGTTGAGCCAAACCTTGAGAAGTTAAGCTATTTCTATCTGCAGCTAGATCTCTTTGTAATTGCATTCCTTCTCTTTGCAATTTTCTAGAAGCTGCCGCCATATCTTCTGTTATGTCTTGTTGTCTTTTTTGCATTACTGCATTTAAAAGATTACCTGTTCCCTGAGAATTATACCCAGTAAACCTTGTTTGCATATTTGGTACAATCATATTATTTCCTTCCCAAACCTAAAAAGGTACCAGCTAAATTAAACATGTTGTTACTTTGACTTTGACCATATGCAGCTCTTGCATTTTGGTTTTGTACTGCTTGATTATATTCAGCCATTTTTAGTTGTTGGTTATATGTGTTTTCATTTTGAGTATTAAATTGCTGATTCTGTAAAGTTCTAGAATCTACACCAGCAGCAAGTTGTCCAGATTGACCATATGCACCCATAGCTGTGTTAGCCATTTGACCTGCTAATTGAGTACCTTGATTAAGTATACCCATTTGTCCTTGTGCAAATTGGTCACCAGCTTGTCTACTTGAGATAGCATCGTATAAATTACCCATACCCATATTACCTCTAGAAGCCATAGCTGCATTCATTGCATTTATGCTTTGTGCTGATGTATCACCTACACTTCTTCTTAATGTATCAAATTGTCTTTGATTATATGTTGAATTAGGATTTAACATATCTGTAGCTTGTTGTTGGAATGTACCTCCCAATCCTCTAAGACTACGCATGTTATCTTGTAGCATAGAATTAGGATTGTATTGAGATTTAGCTAAATCAAATTCAAAATCTATATCTATATCTTTAGGTCTGTTTCTTCTAGCAGAAGCTAAACCCATTAATCCAAATAAACCAGCACCTACAGGAGAAATACCACCAAGCAATCCTATACCTTTACTTAACATACCTCCATACTTACCTGCCATTAATCCTAACTTACCTAAAGTTCCCATTTGAGGTGTAGCAGTTGGAACAGCAGCACCTCCAGAAACAACTGGTGCTACTCCTCCTAACAAACTACCTCCTGTACGAAAACTTGGCATTGAACCACTTAATACTCCCATTTGAGGTAAAGCAGCTGGTGACGGAACATTTGAAAATGCTGACGTATTAGCTGCTGGTAAACTTATACCTGTACTTGGGTCATAAGGGGGTGCTAATGGTGCGTTAGTTCCATAATCCTGCAACGATGGTGCAAGATTACTAAATTGACTTAAAAAATTATTATTATTTGGCGGCATAGTTTACTCCTCGTTTAAATTTAAAGATGTACT
>Ga0098060_1000362_pt1 | contig 21354 bp, 22 predicted proteins | sample 21_taG_FD_77063 | JGI IMG/M metagenome (GOLD analysis project Ga0098060, IMG submission 77063) | Marine viral communities from the Subarctic Pacific Ocean - 21_ETSP_OMZ_AT15319 metaG | ecosystem: Environmental > Aquatic > Marine > Oceanic | place: Pacific Ocean | collected 2015-01-19 | reverse complement strand
TCCCCGCTGTCATCATAAGCGGATAAGAAGCCGTATTCATCTGAGCCTGCGTTTGATTATCTAGAGACTTCCATCCTCTTAAGAGTTCTCTGGCCCAACTTTTATGATCGTATCTATTTCCTTCAGCAAAAGTAGATTCTATACCAAAAGTACCATAAGACAGCTTAGCAATTAAAGAACTATCTCCATCGCTTAAACCAAAATCATTCTGAATATCAGGCATAGTTAAAGCTAGGTTATTAAGAAAGTCCATCGATGCGGCACCATTCCAGCCTTGAAGAATACTTCCCTTATGCTTAAGCTCGATGCCATCATAATTATCAGGATTAAAAGATACTCCACTTACTAACCCTGTTTCGTATTTAGGGCGATACCCTCCAACTACCATTACTTGATGGCCGTTATGCATTCTTTGATTTTCTAATAAGTTCTCTAAAGGATCTGAATGCCACGTCCCACTTACATTATGAGTAACATAGAGTTTTCCATTCTTCTCAGTAATCTTACCTACATGAGAATTCATATTAGAACCATATCCATCTCTAACTGCCTCTCCCTGATAAGAAGAACCATTATAAAAAAGATCTACAAAGTCTCCTACCTGTAAAGTACTTTCATCTAACTTAGCATTATTTCCTAACTGATTACGAGCATTATTATATCTATCGAATAAATAACTTCCTGTTGCAATATTTGGATTTTCTCTTAAATATTCATAATCCATATAATCAGAATAATTAAATAGGGATTGTCCTCCTGATTCAACAACATTATTATGCATCTGCCAAGCATCTCCCTTTAAACCATTAATATCTCTTACTCCACTTTTAGTTAAGTCTGTATTAAATTCCATCCCTAATTGTAATCCTCCTGAACACCCATCCACTACTTTACCGTAAGCAATACATTGTTCTCCAGTGTTTTTATAAAGATTTGGAGTATCCATCTGTGTACTAAAAGTAGTAGAGAAAAAAGGAACAGGCTCTATAATGTTTTCTGACATAGCATAGACATTTGGCATCATATTATTTATCATTCCGTCTGAAGGATTTATGCCCTCTAAATAATACTTATAAATTTCTTGATCAGAAAAATTAGGATATTTCTGCTGTGTCTGTAGATATGTATTATCTAATCCTTCAGATATATCAACAGGATCCTGATCAACAGGCACAAACGCATCATTCCTTACTTGACTTGCGTCTTGATACTTTGTTACACGAGATCCATCTCTCCATCCTCCAAAAGAATTATTTCCAACTCGTGTATTATCTTGTTCTGCTACATATCTACTCTGCTCAAGAAGCTCAGGACTAATTATAGTAGCCTTTGGATTACGTATCTCAGGCCTCCATTCTTCCACCATTGGCTCTATAAGGCTCTTATAGAACGCAGTATTTCTTTGATTAGGATCACCATTATATTCCTCTCTAGATCCTTCTAATACTACATTTTTCCAATCTTTATTTACAACAGCTTTTGTAAATGAAGGAAACTTTGTCCAAACATTTCCTCTGATATTATATTGAATATCTAATAAAGCATTTTGTTGTAGAGTAGATAAATTTTCCCACTCAGGTACATTTCGTTCTAAAAGATCTGTATGTACTTTCATATCTGCTTTCAATAAATCATCAACCTCAGTTTGAGTTAATCCTTTAGAAAAATCTTCTCCTTTGTTAATATTATGACCATATCCAATAGTCAATATTCCCTTACTATCTTTATGGGGATACCATCTAAACTCACCGTCTTTATTTTTCTTATACCCTGCAGCAACACTATTCTCTGTAAATTTTAAATAATCCAACATACCATCTTCTGTACTCCCATCAAAAGTCACATCATTTAGGGTACGTTCATCCTGCTCTCTATACATATTTGTAAACTTCGCATCCATTTCTGGAGTATTCGGTTCTGGAATAAATAAAGGTTCTTCTTCTGCTGTAACATTTGTTCCGTCTTGGTACTTTGTAGGGAATTCATTACCTTGCTGATAATTAAGTTGAGGTATACTATCAGCAGGCATCAAGCCTGATTTTAGAAATAAAGGGTGATTATAAATTAAATCATTCCCCATAAACAAATGTTCAGGACGATTTGGATCAGAGAACTCCCTGTGTAAACGTTCGTTCCCGTACATATTATGTTGAGAAGGTACATACCCTCCGTCAGAATTCCAGAGGCCTCCCTCGTATTCTGATCTATCATCGTCTTCTCCTTCAGGCAGCTCATAGTTTTTAGCATACTTAGACTCATTACTGAAGGTAACGTGATTTGGTTTCTTCCATGTATCGGCTCCATGTCCATCAGAGTCTGTGTTTTCATAATCCCCAGACTTCCAAAATCCTTGAATATCATACGCTCCCTTATCCATATCAAGCCTCTTTAATTCCTCATCTTTAGTTGTATTATTTAATAAAGATCTTCTTTGTGCTAGGGTATCTTTCCAAACATAAAATTCTAAAAGATCATCAGCAGTAAGTTCTGTATTATATAAATCTAAATAGAATAATTCGGGATCTTCTCCTGTAGTAGTATGATCGCGATAAGGCTTTCTATTTTGTATAAAGTCTACATAGTCTAACTCTTCTTTTGAAAAAATGCTTTCTAGAGGATTTATGGTTTTTGTGCCTGTAGTATCAGCTTGTATATCTAAATTAGGTTCTTGTATTTGAACGTTTGATCCGCCTTGGTATTTAGCAGGCCCTCCATATTTACTTTGTTGAGCTCCTACCAAGTGTAGATCTTCTGCGCCTATGTTATTAACTGACTGATTGTTTATCTTGTGATGCGCCACATCATTATTAAAGTTTATTAAACTCTCATCATTAAAGAATTTAAAGTTTCTGTCATTTACTAAACTAGGAGAAGGATTCTCTGCAACGTATTTTTTATATTGTTGTAAAATCGCAGGAGTCAGCTTGGTTGTTCTATAATCATATCCTATAGTATTAAACATCTTCCATCTTAATCCATCTAGGTCTGCCTTTCTTTCAGCGGGAGAAGCATCGTGATCACTAAGAGTTGATACATCAATCCCACTATCTGTCATATATTTAATTATCAGATCTTGATCGTATTGATTTAATCCATCAGGTCTATTCGTTGTAGCTCCCGCCATATGTGCGTTCTCGTGAAAAAGAATTTCATCTAAACTAGATTCAAGCTGCTCTACACTTCCATCTCCTCCCATATCAATATTAAGCCCCTGTGCTTGCCTAGGAGATAAAACCACGTCACCAGCACGCTCACCGTGGCTGCCTGTATACGCTCTTGATCCGCTTGTTCCAAATAATATTTTATCACCCAGATACTGTCCTACGTTAAAACCTCTTCCCAGCTGAGCCCAAAATAAAGCATCATCTTCATCTCCTGAATAAAAACCATGCTCAGTAGGGGCACTCTCATCTCCCCAAGGGGTATAATCATTACGCATATTCAGAGCTTTCTTAAGATCTAAAGTTCTCCCTTCTGATTCGTATATATTTCCTAAGACATTCAGTTTATCTTGAACCCTAAATACTCTATTGGTATGAACAGGATATGCAGGATCATCTCTGTCTTTAGCCATAGAGCTCTCTGGTCCTCCCTTGTAATACACATATTCATCAGTATATTGATCTGCAGTATCTTCATATACAAAATTACTATTCGCTAAATGTTCCTCTCTTTGAGCTATTATTTCATCAACATTCTCATATCCTGATTTAATTAATTTTTCTCTATATAGGTCAGAATTTATTCCTCCTATAAGAAATTCTTTTTGTAATTCATTATGCTCAGGTTTAATAGGATTTACTGCATCTGAAAAAGTTTTTATATTGGCAAGCTCCTGGTCCACTGAGGGTATATTTGGATAAAATTTATCTCCTGACCTATAGCGCTCGATGAATTCTTTTTTCTTCATCTTACCAAACCCATTTGAGTTTTTATATTCTTTATATAAGTCCTTTAACTCTTTATCAGTTAATTCTGAAGGACTTCCTAAACCATCCTTTCCCCAGCCTGAAGCGAATCCCTCTTGATGCTCAGATGCCCATCTTCCTTTCGTTTGAGGTCGTTGGTTTGGAGCATCTTTAGGATCAGGTCCAAAAGGACGTAAATATCTTTGTGGTCCTAACTGCTGGTTATATTCAGGCTTTAGAGTTCCATCTAAATTATATATTTTATTTATATCAGCCTGATTAAGACGAGCTTGATTTTCAAGTTCTAATCTATCCTCATTCCACGCAAGAGGATGTGTCATATAGGACTCATCGTACTCATTTTTCCCCATATATGGGCTCTTCTGATAAGATTTTATAAGATGCTTAGTTGCGTCATCATACTCTCCGTCAGCATTTCGTTTATAATATTCGTAAGGATCAAAATCTGAGGTATACCAATTAGGATCGTGTGTTCCCGTAGTATTAACCGTTTCATATATACGCCAACCCTCATCATCCAACTCCCCCGTCCATTTGTCATAACTAAAATCGAAATCTCCTTCAGGCATATCAAAATGCGTTTGAGGAATAGCTGTGTATTGAGAACGATCTACCGTTACTGTAGCATCCTTCAAATCATATTCTACAGGATCTTCTTGAGGAGCAACCACATTAGTACCTTCTTCCATCATAGGTACCTCATCTATGCGTTGTGCAGAAAAGTTTTCCATAGTTTCTCCTGGCTTTAAGACCCCAACATAAGCACCGTCTGCGTATACGCGTACTGGATAGCTCTGTCTTCCTTCAAGTTTACGTCCTCTGTGATCTGAATAAATAAGAGAAGCTGAGGTACCAGGGTTGGCCCCTTCTAATCCTCTATGTCTTGCACTAGGGGTAGTTGCATTTATATGTCCTCCTTGTTCCCAGTCTTTAACTTCATTTATTAACTCCCCTGCTTTTTGAAATCCTTTGTAGATTCCGCCTCGTATCATATCGGGCGACTCAACCATAAAGTTTAGTCCGTCTGATGCTAGCTGTTTTAGACCGTCTGTTCCGAATTCTGTAGCTTTGTGTATTAACTCCCCTGCTTTATTAAATATAGCTCCATAAAGCTGTTCTCTCTTGGCTCGTTTTTTCTGGTAATTACCCTCAAAATAATTAAGTGCTGTCTGATTAAATGCACCTTGGTGTCTATGCTCTGTACTATTATCTCCTATACTTAAATAATTTTTAACTCCATCTCTTCCGAAAACATCAGTAATAAGATCTTGTTTTATGTCTCCTGTATGTACAGTCTCTTCGTAATTATTATCATCAGTATTATACAAGTGACCCTGGTGCTCAGAACTGAACACATTGGTCCAATAATCAATCACATTCCAGTCAGTTAGTGTAGGCTTTCCTAATCCCTTATGAGCATTTTTTAAATTACCTCCTATTACACCAGCAGTCTGTATATGAGAAGGCCCATCTCCTGCGAGTAGATAATTATCTATAAACTGCATTGATGGACTTGTCTCTTGTACCTTTTGTATATCTCTCTTTTGTCTGGCGTGCCCTAATTCCTCAAAGACCATTCTAAAAATCTCCTTGTCATCGCCTTTCGCATCACTATGGAGATAGATAGTATTATCATAAGGATTATACCACCCTGGTCTTCCTGAGGCAAATGTATTACATCCTGTCCATCCTGAAGGGCTATTCATAAAACTAGCCTGGTCATAAAACATAACATTGGGAGATCCTGCTTCGTCAGTATAATATTTTAAAAGATTAGAATATTCGTCCTCACTTAAACGATCTTTTAATACTGACTTGACGCTTCTAGGGAATTTGTTTTTATCCCTAAGCTTTATACCGAAATAATTAGCGACTTGGTGTTCTTTCGTGTGATGTCCCATACGCAGAATTATTTATCACTCTTTTTCTTAGCCGCTTGTTTTTCTTTAGATTTTCTATCGGCATCTTTATTTTTACGATCTTCTCGCATTTTTCTATCAGCCTGTTGATCTTTTAATACCAATTCCTTTTCTTTTACATCTAGCTTACGATTCTCAAGATCCATTTTCTTATCAGTATTCTGAACTTGTATCTTAAGTTTTTCGATTTCTAATTGATCAGGAATTTGATTACCGTTTATATCTTGATCTTCTTTTCCTCTAAAGGCATTAATTTCAGCAACTTTAATTTTTGTATCATTATCTTCATCAATCTCGTATTTCTTAAGTTGAGATTTTTGAGCTTCGATTTCTTTTTGAGCTTCAATCTGCGCTTGCTGACCTTGTTGTTGAGATTGTTGCATTTGATCTTCTCTTGCTTTTCTAGCTTCTTCAGATTTCTCAAGAAGAGTTTTGATTTCAGCAGTAGAGTCAGTAGATAACATTTTAATTACATCGGACAACTCAGCAGTTTGATTTTGTAATGCTGCGTGCGCTAATTGTTTCATAGTTAAATAAAGCTCTCTATCTTTAGAAGAATCTGAAACAAAGATTCCAAAAGAAGATTCTGGTAATTGTACTGGATCTACCGTAAGTAAATGGGTAGTCATGTCATCTAAGATATACTGGATTTTTTTGGTCTTACCATCACCCCAAGCAACCTTAGCTGTATCTAACAACGCCTCTAGGACCCTACCTTTAATAGAATTGTGTGTGTAAAATAATTCTTCAGTGATTGCTGAAGATTGAACAACTGCTTGTTCAGTATTTCCTACCAGTTCGTTTGGTCCAACCTGGCCTTCTCGTTGTTTTGTTATCCCAGATACCTCGCTACATTGCGCTTCTAAATATTCTAGTAATCCAATCTTCTGTTGGATAGTCTGCGCCATTGATAAATCAATAGATTGCCATTGGTTGAAGTGGTTTTGTTCTCCTCTCTTTCCTTCTTCTTTAGGATTAATAAATGCTATACCTAAAGCGTCAAAATAATATAACCACTTTTCCATGTCAATACCCATTGAAGATGGTATCTGATTAATATCGGCTAGGAATTTTTTACCTTTATCCGATGCTAAATCTAATTCTAACCTATACATCATAATGTTGTATAGATATTGGTAAGGTTTCATTCTATCCATTAAAGATACTGGATAAGCATTTAAATTATTGTAAGTTGATCCTACATATCCTAACTTACATGAATATAAATTGTCTATATCTTTAGATTGATTTGGTTTTGGACGTATATTACAATATACATCACTACCTATTTTAGTACCTTCCCATATTTCAGGAATCCATTCCCATTTGATTTTAAGATCTCCTCCTGGCTTATTTAACGTATATGTCTCATCGACTATAGTCTCTTGCTCAGAGAAATCATCATCCACAAATGTTAAGAATCCTATTTTTTTCAGAGATCTCCATTCACAGTGAATTACATTAATGTAACCACGTGCGCTGGAGTCTCTAGTACTCGCGGGGTCCCAATCTGTATGGAAAGACTCTGAGAATAGCTGGTCCGAATCATAGGAAAATTCTTTTGAACCTAGCGGGTGGGACGTGCCTGAAGCGGCTGAATCGGAGTATAGGTCTTTAATTTGTGCCTGGGTAAGGTATTCTCCAAAAGTATCTACTACAGATCCTGCAGTCATTCTCATAGAGTATTTGGCCCATTGTCCATCTTCAATATAATCCAAATCAGGATCTTTATCATGTGTAAAGAATAATGGATTAACTGTATTAACTACAGGTTCTCCATTAATAATACCTACATAATAAACTTCTTCCGATGTTATAAGACCATGCTTCCACCCTTTAACAAATTTTTCTCTTATTTTTTGTTCTCTTCTCAGATACCCTAAGATTTGATTACCCATTATCTCTCTATGATCTTGATAATCTCTTTTCATATACTCTTCGATCTGAGGAGGGGTCATCTGTTGTTGTATCTGCTGCATTTGCATTTGCTGCTGCTGCATCACTTCTGGATCCTGGGAATCTTGAGGGCCTCCCTCAGGATTAATCCCAGCTTCCTGCATTGCTTGTTGTATCTGCGCTTGCACTTTCTGTTGCATATAATCACGCAACATGTCCGCTTGTGCTTTTTCTCGTTCTGTAATTGCCTCTGGATTTGTAGCTACTACTTTGTAATTAAATGGTCTTTTTATTTCCTCACCAAATAACACACGTAGTTTAGGAGATATAATATCATAATGTCTAATCTCTGCAGGAAGTTCTCCTACACCATCTATACCGTAAGGTTTACATACATACTCGAAGTCTGAAACGTTTAATATACCATTAAATAGATCATAATTTATTCTCTTACGTGCTTCAGTACTTTGAAAGCCCGCTGAAGCAGCCTGCTCTTTCCCGTATGACTCAAGAGTATCTAGTACATCCTTGCCCCATTGGAACTCATTCTTCTTTTTGGCACTATAGCTTAGCCTTTGCTGTGGAAATGTATATGATGACATAGTAGTATATATAAACGGTACTTACAAAGATAATTAAAAAAAGTTTAATTACCTACGTTTTTTACCAAACATTTTAGTTATATTAGTGACTAAATACTCTGCAGAGTGATTATTTGCTGGTTGCTCGTGGATTTCGGAGTCATATCGTTCTTCTACAGAGAACATCAATTGCATAAATGCCATTACTCTATCGAAGTTTCCTAGTCTATGATATTGTATTAATTCTTCTAATAATCCTGCCGAAGGAATTAAATCCATATTATATACCTTACTCCCATCTTCATTCTCTCCTCGTTCCGTCCATAACCATCTCAGTATAAATTTTTCTCCTGCATCTTTCATTTTGTCATTCATATGACAACCTTTTATTCTGGAGACTGTAGAAGCTTTGATTATTTTTGAGATAACATTATCAGGTTGATCAGCTAATAAACCAAGCTTACCTCTTCTTTTAAAATATGACAAGACTTCTCCCCTGTCATTCTCAAACATTATTTGTGCTCCTCCATAATACTCAGATAATAGCTCTAAATTTCTATTATAAATTTCAATATTATCTGGTCTTCCTACGTACTCTGCTACAATTTCATCGTAACCATAATCAAATTTTTGGTATGATTTATATACGTAACAAGCGTTTAAAGATTTACTTCCTGACTTATCAAATGCGACAGGGTCTAATCCTATTTTATATAACCCAAAAGGAATATCTTCTGGGGGATGTTGGTATACCATAACACATCCTTCTTGCGGATCCTTTATACTATGAGGATGTTTTATAATAGGATATAGCTTCTTCGCTAAATCAGGTTTAAATCTAACCTCTCCTTCTTCCTCATATAACTCTCCAGCAGTTCCTAGTTTTTTATATCTATCGTCTGACTTTAACTTTGCTAGTACATTATATAACTCCACTGTTGGAAATATAGAACCTTCGTTTCTTAAGAATGCTTCCTTAGGATTATGAGGGTGCTGTGTTACCATCATATTATAAGCCTTAGGATCTGCTTTTTTCTTTTCTTCTCTTTCTAGATCTATATCTTCGACTGCTTTTTCTCTAAGAGCATTACCTTGTTTATCTACAAAAGGCTCTCGGTACCATGCATCATCTACAAACCACCCCGCTTCTCCTACAGCATTTTCATCATATATATTTTCATATGATCGTAATCCATAAGCAGAAGGATTATAAAACATTTCCTCAAAATCAGCGTTTGTACCATTTTTATTATTACCCCCTGTTCCATATATAATAGGGATACCAATCATAATATTACCATCTTTGAATAGAGGATAAGAACGTTGGTACGCTTGTAATAATCCTGGCCAATCTCCTGCCTCCTCAAAAAGCATTCGCTCAGCAGTACGTCCTACAGATTTTTGAGGGGAGTCTTTAAATGATAAGGCTAGTACTTCAGATTTAAATCCTTTCTCGATATTAATCCCTGAGATTTTATCTTTCTCTACATACCCTGCTTTGAATGCATCTTGTCTATCATGTAAAAATCCTTTTGCCCAATCTGTATTTTCATTAATAAAGTTGACCATATTTTTGGTCATTTCCATAGTATTAGCCCAGAAAGTTTTTTCAAAGGCTGCTAATATAGAAATAGAATAAGGAAACCAGTTGTATTTCCAAGCCATTCCAAAGGCATTCTTATATGAGAATCCCTTACGTCTGGCTTTTACAACGATCATTCCTTGGCCATTCTGTTCGGCTTGTTCTAATTCATGGTACCAATAATAGTCCATGTCTAGAAACTTAGGGAATGTGTCTATTTTTCTTTGACGTTTACCATCGTCAATAGTCGCTAAGATACGACCATAATTTAGATAAGCATAGTGCTCTCCAGTAATTCGGACTCCTCCTACAGTATATCCATTTTTACATCTCTCTTCTTCTCTATCCCAGAACTCTATATACTCAGATGTTCCCATAGGAGCGTGAGTATATACCCCGTGTTTTAAAAAGTATTTAGAAGTTTCACTAAAAATTTCAGTGTTTATAAATTTTAAATAGTCCTGAGTTGTATGTCTTACAGGATTATCTTTATATTTTTCTAAGTCTTCCCACGGTTGTGCAATGATTATATCTGATCGTCTGTGTCTATCTTCCATTTAGTAGTTTGAAATAAGTGACTGAGTTTGTTCTTTGCTTCCTTTCGTTCTATCTGTGCTTTTAAATCCCTTAATTCTGCACACTTTTCATAATCCTCTAATTCAATAAAGTAATTCATTATATTATCGATAGATTCAAGCTCATGAAAACCCTCAGGCAACCAAAATCCTTCTTCTTTTTCAAAGTCCTCGTAAGATTTACGTCCTGTTATCAGTAAAAAAGCATTATACATAGCCAGATGCAATGCCTTCTCATTTTCTCTTAATTTTTTAAGTTCACTATTTTCCTTGTCCACGGTATTTTTTTAAGTAATACTTTGAGTTTTTAGAATTAGACGTTTTTGTTTTAGAATGTACTCCTGGTCTTTTTCGTCTTGATGGCTTTGTATACGAATTTTGTACTCCTCTGGCCATTAATTTATGATCATATATTCCATTAAACAATCATCCGAACTTACTGCTTGTACTTTTAAATCTACGTTTGCTGTCCACGGAAATTGTAACCAATCATCTTTTTCTAGCATTGCTATTACCATATCACATGAAGTACATCCCTCCAATGATGGAAGATAAGTACTACTATCAATTGTTACTTTTAAAGTGACATTTGTAGTATTTACATTCTTAACGTATAAATAGTTTTTGTGCCAGTTAGTTCCTGGAGTAGTTGATGCAATAGATTTTCTTATAAATTTATCATCTGTATCAAATGTAAACGCGCCTCCTGAAGCAATTGTTACTCTTGCTAATCCGCTTGTTGAATCACATCCATCACTATATGGTGCAGTTTTACACTCTTGTTCTACATTAAAGTTGATCTGATCACTGGTCAAATCAGTTGAAGTTAAAGTGAATTTTCCTTTTGTTATTGCCATTGTTGTTGTTTTTAAATATTAGTTTTAAGTTAAATCTTTACTCTCTAGTAAGGTATAAGAGAATGAATTTCCCCATATCTCTCTTGCTGTTTGGCATATATCTAAAAAAGTATGCCAGTCATCATTAGATGCAATTACTTGACATCCTGCTGACCATTTATCTACATTAGTAGATGTTTTTCCTGCGTATTTAGTTGCTCTATGTATATTAATCCCAAATACACCAGTATCACAGGTTGATTCATCGAACTCATACTTATCATTCCTGTTATTATCTCTATAAACTGTTACATCTTTCTTTTGACCTAAGGCAGTATACTTACCACCGTGTAATCTTATTTTATGACTACCTCTATATTGCCCAGGTTTTAATACTGCACATCCTTTATTAGGAGACATAGGCGCATCTATATAGTCATCTCCAGGATCAGTAGTACACTCAAACTCGTGGTACCACCATTTACCATCTTTATCCTTATAGGAGATGGTCATTATATCATCAAACTTATTTGTAACTTCTCCTTTTGTCTCGGAGTTTCTAATCCCTATAATATTAACATCATAGTTATCGCTAGTAAAGTATTTATATCCTTTTTCCAGCATTGCTTTTTGAATCTGTTCTCTATAGTATTTCATTCCAAAATTCATTTTAGGTTGGATCTTCTCTGTTACCTTTCGTACGCTGGCCTCTTAAAGACGCTGCTGATTGCTGTTCCTTCTCTACTTGAGCCCTTACTTTATGTAAGGATTCCACAATTCCTCCAATTGATTTCAAAGAATTAGTTATATCACTCGGTTTATATACGGGTTTATCTCTAGCATCTCGTTCTGATAAGTCAACATGTTGTAAATAGTCAGTTAACTTGTCTATTGTACTTAAAGATGCTGTTAGTAATCGCATAGATGGAGTTTCTTGTAGCATCATATACTTAGTCATTGCAGATCGGACTTGCGGACAAGGCTCGTAAGCCTCATCCTTTAAAAAGTCCTTAGCAACAACAGCATGCAACTCACCTTCTGAGATTCCAGATCTATAAATAGATTTATAGTCTGATACGAAATACACATAACTAAGTTCAGCTAATGCTATTTCTTTATATTCAGTTTCGTCACGCTCCCATATCTCTTTAAATTCTGGAATTAAAAGAGCGGCAGGAGCGATAACTACTTTCCTGTTTTGTAAATCAAATAAATTCACGTTCGTCTTCTATGTCTTTCTCTCTAGTCAAGTCTAACTCGTAGTCTAACTCTTCTTCTTTAACTACAAGTTTAAAAGTCGCCTCTGGAGTTCTATCTACGTTACAATTTTCACCAAAGTAACCATAGATAAAAGCCTGAACAATCTCAGGCGTATCCGATTTGATCGTGATCTCAACTATATGAGAACTCTTATCTGTCATTATTCCTCTATTTTAGCAAATAGACTATATTCTTTAAATACGTGATATACAATATTCTTATATACAGTTGGAGTACTTCCATGTGGAGGTAATAAAACTACATCTCCCTCTGAAAAATCTTTTACACTAGGTCCTACTGCAACTACTTCCCCATAAAGCTCTGAATGTTCTCTAGCTACCTCTTCAGATACTATAATACCACTCTGAGTCTCTTTTTTAGGAGGCTCTACAAAAACTAATATATTATCGCCTATTAATTTTATGTTTTTTACTGTTTCGTCTAATTTCATTATTTATATTTTTACCATTTACCTAAAGGACACTTTTTATCTGGTGCATATACGTTCTGTGGAAATGCACATCCGCACTTTCCGCACTTATATCCTTTATGTACTTTATTATTCTTATCTGTTTCTGCAATAGCTGATTGTCTTTGCTTAATAGTCCTGCCATCAGGAAGCACTCGGTTGAAAATTTTCCAGATGCCCGACTCTACGAGCTCAGGACACTCACCACATACCTCGGCTCTAGTATCTGCCAATGCTTGAATCTCATCTGAAAGCCCTTCTTCACTGATTGCTGCATAATAATTCGACCAACCGTCTACTATATTCTTAAATATTCCCATAACTATATACTTGGACCACAATCAGGAGCTAATCCCCCTGTCCTAGTTACTGGTTTATCTACATCTTTAAGCATATCATCAAATGTACCCGCTTTTGCTTCTGCAATAAAAAGCTTAAACTGCTCCTTTGTAAAAGATGTAAACCCTTCCTCTTCTCCTCCAACGATTACCTCGTCAGATTCCAGGGTCATATCTACTGATGGACAGTTTTTACAGTTTGCACAAAAGGTCATTTGAATATTTTCGTCAGTTACGACTCTGTTCTTAATTCCTTCCATATTATAAGGTTTTTAAAATTGATGCTACTTTGTCTTGTAACTCTTTACGAGTCTTTTTGTCAAATAAAGGCTCTACTACATCACCTCCTACTGATAAGGACTGTAATATAATACTAGCTTTTCTCATTTTTAGCTCAGACATCTGCGCATGTTTTGCAAATTCTGTTGCTTCTTTGTGTTCTGCCATTTGTTCTGGCGTTACAAATTGGCCTCCTTCTGGAGCGCCTGTCATTGTTGGTGCTGGTCCAACCGTTGCTTCTGTTGTCATTTCAATTTATTGATTTGATTAATAATAATTTCAGTTTCATGTAGCTTCTTAGCTTGTTCTAATATTTTTGAACTAAGATCTACTGTTGGTTGGTTTTCCTTTTCAGAAAGTTCTTGTTGATCTTCGATCAATTCTGATAGATCTCTCTGTTGAGCCGCTTTCATGCTTTCGTAAAAAAGCTTCGCTGACTTTGCTGCATCTTTATGTGCCATTTAATAAACTTTATTTCTTATGGACCAAAGATACTTAATTTTTTTTATTAAATTCAAGTCTTTTCCCATTTTTTTTCTCAGTCCTTTTAAATACCCCTTTAAAAGACCATTAACTCTCCCTCGTTTAACTCTAAATGTTCCAAAGGAATGCAATAAAACCCCCTCAGGATCATCTTTCTCTATTGCCTCTTTAACAAACCCAAACTGTGATCTAACTATTGTCCTAACTACAATCTCAGGAAGTTTGTGTTCATTACTTAAGTCTTTAATAAAACTTGATTGTCTGTCCATCGCTATCCATTACAAAGGCTACATCCATTCCTGAGTACCTTTTAAGTTCATCTAATGCAGATAAGCCTAACTCTTCTTTAAGAGCAGAGGCTGATCCTATATCTAGCACCACTAATTCAGGGCGTTCTTCATATTTAAAAATAAAATCCCTCAGCATGATTGTAATATGATCTTCTATTGTTGTTTCTTGCTCTATATTATTCATGGTCCTTTATTTTAAAAACAAAAGCTAAAGAGATCTCTTTCTCATTCTTCGGTATCTCTATTCTTTTGTTCAGTTCTAATTGTTTAGTTTTAGGATTAAGCACTAAAACCCCCTTGTTCTTGAAGTACTTTATATAGTTATCTAAATTAGAATGAGTTTTGAATCCTAGACGTTTACGCACAACAGTTCTTGCCTGAGTACCAAACCTATCTAATTCCACTAAATCCCCCTTCAACCCCATAAACGCTGATAGCACATCTATCTCACGTTGAGTTAACGGATCTGGTAGTATTACATTTATCAATTTGAGATACTTCGGGTAAAATGCAGAACTCTTAAGCACTTCTTTCTTTACTCTCTTCATTATATATTTATATAGTTATACTTTACAAATATATAATATTTATATTTACTATGCAAGTATATACTTAAGTATTATTGAGTAGCTAGTAGTGGAGACACAACACCTTATCCCTCCCGCAAGTGTGTTGTTGAATTCCCAGAAAACCTCAGGAGAGGGGGAGCAGCCTAAAGCTCCATTCTAGACTGAGTTTCTACCTCAGTCCGTCCCCGCTAATTAAAGTGGGTGGTGTATGCAGTCTTAAAGAAGTGCATACGTAAGACGTAGTGGCACCGCTTCATATCCTTTATTCTCTTGGCGATGTGTCCTTATATATAGTAGTTCCTATATTAAGTGATGGGGCAAAGATATAAAAAAATATATTATAAAAAAAATATAGATCATCTAATTTAAAAAAATGTGTCAGTAATCGAGCGTTTAACCCACTACTAAGCAAACTCCCCCGCTAAATTCTGGACGGAAACTACCCCCGTACCTGAAAGAGAGATATGAATCTCCAACTCTGGGTAGCGTACTCTAAAACCAATTGATATGGCAACAGAGAACACTCAGAGCACTATACTAGCTACCATCGTAGCTCCTATGGTTAAGGAAGCAGGTCAGGCTTCAGCTCAAGCAACTGACGCGGTAACAGTGCAGACCGCAGCGAACGGCACACAATACGCGCTCTTCAGGTTCCGTGAAGGCATGGCCTCTAACCTACCTAAGGGCGTAATAGACTGTAGACCTCAGCGTACTAAGGCTGTGTTCGCAGACCAGGTGCCTATGCCTCTTGACCAGCTCAAGTCAGGCGATGTGCTAGCGTTCAGTCCTGACACTTGGGACTATGCACCAGACGATGACGAAGGAGACTTCGAAGAGTCTGCATCTGATGTAGAGTCCTCATCACCGTTCTAGGACAATGGACAGCAAGGCTAACGCCTTGTTGTTCTGCTCCACCCAGGCTTCAACAACTACTTTGGCCCAATAACTACAGATATTGCTACTGTTTTACCTGGCTCACGTATCAAACAACCTCACTAAATCTTGGCCTAAGAGAGTTTGTCACTCTTTTATGTCGTTTGAGTGTTCGAGAGCGTTACCTAATGTTCTCAACCCTCATATCTACCCTCAATGGGACAACGACATTATAGACTCCATTACTATAATATAGCTCTAATGGAAAAACCTAAAACCTTTTGATAATGGAATTAGATATTAATAGTGCGATCTCTGCACTTAAAAAGAGAGATAAATCTATCAAGTCATTGGATAGTAAGTGTTATAAACTTAGTAGACTAGCTAGGACTTTAGTAAGTGCTCTAGAAGATACTATTAAACACGATGAAATGTCATATGATGACAGACGAGCAATGACAGAAGAAACAAAATCTATCTGTAACATTCTTGAAACTGTTGATGCACAAACTCAACCAGTAGACGAGAAGTTCTAATAGATGTACCACCTATCACTAAACGGATAGAATTATATTCCTACTCACTATTGACTTAGATGACAACGAAAATAATATCTGATGTGATAACCTACCAAACACATGGTCTAACTGAGTATTAAAACAATCTCCTTGAAACATAGGATACGAAGAGACCAGTGTTTTGTTTTAACCTATTGTTTAACCAAATAATTAGACCAATGAATTTAGTCAAATTAAATGGGAGATATATCTTCAATCTGGATCTTGTGCCATTTATTGGACTAGGATGTGGGTTAGATTTCTTCTCCAACACGAGACGACTCATCATACTTCTCCCTTTTGTAAGTATTGAGTGCGGTTTACGATTTAAAGATAAGAATGAGTTATGATAACTTATACTAATCACATCGTAAAGAAAATTTTTCAACTAGTGGCATCTTTGTCACTTACATACTTATTCATACACATAATGTATACATTATTCTGTTGGATACTTACTGACTTGTCTTTTGTAGACTCGTTAAGATCCGATGGACTGATACTTACATCGATTATAACAACGATATTATTACTGTTGTTTACATCTATATGGTATGATAACAGATACACCTGTAGATGATTTCATCTAGACAGTATCTTGGTCCAACATATTCCTTCAATGGTATTGATTACCGTCTTCGTGGTCTATGTTGTAAGACAAATAAGTATGAATATGTAAAAGTATAACCATATCAAAAGGAATGGAGCACACCATTTAATAAAAGCCAAACTGTTCCTAGACATAAGTGGATGGCATCTTTTCTAATACTTGTTTTAGATGTAGTCGCACTTGAACTCAAACTGTCTCTCTTTTTAGAGTATAACTTAATGTATAACAAAACCAATTTAAATTATTAATTATGGACATGAACACAATCAATCCTGACGCAGCCTTACAACTAGTTACTGTAAGATTATCAGCAAAAGCTGATGCACAATTAGTTGACGACAAAGATGGCGTTAACGGTAAACTAAATCTAACATCTGACGGTAGAAAATATTACATCGCAGTATTTAGAGATCCTTCTAACCCATTTGGGGCTGAAAGAACTAGAGTTATAGCTCAAACTACTGACTCTGAAGACAATCCAGTATGGAAAGCTGGTAATCCTTCTTTAATCAAACAATTCGTTGGTAAGAATATACCTGGCGACATCGTTACTAAATCTGTTGTTCCTTATACAGTTGACGGTCGTGAAGTTATGTCTTATACTTCTGTTGTTCTTAAGGGAGAGACTATCACTTCTGTATTCAAATCACAGGGACACCAACTAATGACATCTGATGGTGTTATTGCAGGTGAAGCAGCATTTGAAGAGCCTAGTGACTTTGAGACTGAGACTGAAACATCAGAAGCAGCTACAACTGAAGCGGCACCTAACGCACCATTTTAAGATGGAAACTAGGTAATTTATAGGTTGAAAGACAGTGATCCAGTCCTGTCTTTCTTCCTTTTCTCATATGTAATGGATTAATAATTATTATTTTTCTTTTTATTCTTCATTACAAACTTTAAAATAGGGTTTGGCCTGATAAGCATAGCAATATGCCTAAAGATGATTACTGCAACGCATGAACAGTAATTGTTGCTCTCTTCGGAGAGTCAATCCAAACAAGCAGTATATCACACGGCAACAGAGGACTATCGTCTGAGTGTATGTGTGCATCCTTCTTGATGGGATGTGAGTTGGTAACAACAATAAGATAAACTGTAGATTTAATATCGAGTTAGACTCCAATCTAATTAGATGTATAAATCAGTATAACTGGTGGTCCTAGGGAATAGGATTGTCACGAAATATCATAACGATGGAAAGTTATACCTGGGATGTATTGTATTTTGTCACTCAAAAGGTGATAAAGCAATTGTGGACCAACCACATCCTGGACAGTAGATGCAAAAAAATGGTTAATTCCATAATATTAATCAAAAGAACAAGTGTTGGCCTGTTATCACTGAAAGGTGACTAAATCTCCTCTAGAAGGAGAGTGGATGATTCCTCAAGATGATTCTGTTTGCGATTGAAAGACTGGTATAGAGTTTAGCGGCTTTATATTACGTTTGAGTAGATCGTGAGTAAGTGGTAACATTAGAAGTGGTTAGTCTAACTAACCGTCACTGCACATTACTATCGGAGACGATAGTGGATATGTTGTAAACCTTAACGGGAACTAAACAACTAAAGATGTGTGTCATAAGTATAATCTCAGCTTATGCAAGTTCTACAGACAAACAACTGCCTTCACGTGGCGTAGAATGTAAGTAATTTGCTAACCCCATTACGCAAATGAAACTAAATGTTGGAAACGAAAACTCAAGGTCTTATCGATACCCAAAGGGCCAAAGGACTATTCTGCACTGTATATGATTCTGATAACAGATGAACTATAATTTAGATTGAACAGATACTTGTCAAATTACGATATTGTACCCGTAGTTTTTGTTTTATATTTTAAATCATTTTAATAACTATTTCCTTGTTAACCAGGGATTTAGTTATTAGCTTGATTTCTCTTTTTTTTATTAACACTTTGTAATCAATGTAATAACATGAATAACTTAAACGAAGAGCTTAAGAAATTAATACTTAATCACGAAAAGAATACGCTACAAGATTGTTTTGGTGTTAATGAAGAATTAATAGACAAGTTCAGTAAAACTATGGCTTCGATCAGCCCACAGATGGATAACATGATACTAACCAAAATAGTTGAACATGTTCTCGATAATGTAGAGATCAACACTTTACCAGAACTAATATGTCTTATGTTTGTATGCGGAATGGGAGTCGCAGAGTCCAAACATAAAGAAGGACTGGAGAGAATGAGAAATGATGTGCTTGACATGGCCATTAATTTAAAAGCAAAAGATGGACAGCCCATCAAACCACAAGACTTTATCAGTGAGGAGAGTCTAAGAAAGATAATTGATGATTCAAAAGGCGATGAGTTTTAGGATTTTATCACTATATATCTTATATTTTAATAATAATCTTATAAAACAATAACTTATGGCCACAGATTTAGATAAGAAACATGACCAGTTATTAGATGAACTTAATAAACTGGATGATAAGATAGCCTTAAGAGGCTATGTTAAACAAATGACAGATGCTGCAACAGATGCGTTAAACTATCCTGATGCTAAAGTATACTGTAAACTACACATATATATAGAGCGTGAAAACGATCAGGAAGTATGTGCTAAACAACAAATCAATGATATAATGGACTCTGATTCACCTGAACAAATGATGAAAATGCTAAAAGAAATAGCAGATGGGAAAGCATCAAAAGAAGAGGAGAATTTAGATCCTATTGTACATGATATTAAGCTAGAAATGCTCAGTAATAGAGATTTCTTAGCTGTAATGGACTCAATTATTAACAAATTAAAAACTAAATTATGATCAAACTATTTAAAAATCTTTGGAAATGCTTTGTAAAAGGTGAAAAAGGACCTGGTTATGAAGAACCGTGCGAGAAAGAAAAGCTCAAGAATGATGAAGAGCATCTTGCCAAAATGAAGGAAAAATATAGATTAGAGATCTATAATAGATTAAACAGTAGAGGTAAATCAATACTAGATGAGTATGAGATACTAAACTACAATCATTTAATCTTTATGACAGTTCCAAGCTTTAAGGAACTGGATGGCTGTGGTCAGAAGACTGCAGAACATATGTACGGTACAATCCAAGATTTTATAAATGGATTTGATGATGGTATGGTTTATTTACATAGCGATCAGAAGAACAAAGGGGATGACCTGGATTTTGACACATTGTAGACGATTGTACGGCAAGCACGATGCTTTTTAACTGGCGAAAATAGTTATTCTGTGGTGAAGCTCACTCCGATAGGAGCTGAGTCTCACTCTAGTGCTCTACCACTACAAAGTGTAGAACTTGCTGTAGCTGCCTAGGTAGTTATTTCAAAGGTGTTATATATGATGTTATAGTTGTCACTTAATACAACTCTCTACGGGTTAATAGCCTACGGAACCTAATGAAGTGGTGCCTTCTAGGGGACATCCCGCAGCCTGAAGTGCGTGAGTAATGCATAAGGGCACCCACGCGATGGGTATTAAATTAAAACTAATTACTTAAAAGCTTGTATATCTGTACTTTAACAACCAATGCTGGACGGGGGTTCGACTCCCCCCATCTCCACACTTAATTATTAACCAAATTAAAACAAATTATATGGGATTCGATTTATATGGAAAGGCACCTATAGTGCCTCGAGTAAATATTAAAGAAATCAATAGTATTCAAAAGAAAATAGATAAGATTACTAATGATAAAGATTTAGATACTTCTGAAAAACATGATAAGATATGGGCTCATGAACAAGCGATAGATCAATTATCGCCTGGTACTTATTTCAGAAACAATATATGGTGGTGGAGACCACTATGGATGTATACTTGTGAACTCTGTAATGATATTCTTAAAGAAAAAGATATGTCTTCAGGTACATTTAATGATGGTCACTTTATATCCAAAGCTAAAGCTAAAAGAATAGCTAAACGTATACGAGATGCTAATAAATCAGGAGATCTTGATAAATATTGCTCAGTATACAACCAACAACAAGCAGATCTACCTAAGGATGACTGGAGAAATGGTTATCCTTTTAGTGTAGCTAATGCATTAGAATTTGCAACATTTTGTGAAGCCTCTGGAGGCTTTGCAATATATTAACAAGATAAATAAAAGGGTATATCTAAGCAGTACTGGAAATATCAAGGCTTCGTGTTTGTTGTCCTTGTAACAATGTACTCAGTTCCCTACCCTTTTATTTTTTTTATAGATCACTATCTATTCTGCCTCTCCGTAAGGAGTGCACAACCGCAGAGATAAGAACTTGAGCACGAGCGCGCGTTAATGGGACTGATAAAACTTGAAGTGCTGTC
>Ga0098060_1000361_pt1 | contig 21372 bp, 10 predicted proteins | sample 21_taG_FD_77063 | JGI IMG/M metagenome (GOLD analysis project Ga0098060, IMG submission 77063) | Marine viral communities from the Subarctic Pacific Ocean - 21_ETSP_OMZ_AT15319 metaG | ecosystem: Environmental > Aquatic > Marine > Oceanic | place: Pacific Ocean | collected 2015-01-19 | reverse complement strand
TTTAGGGGCTAACCTTCCGCTTTATTATGTAACTATAATATAGTAAAATAAAAAACAATGGCAGTAAGTATAAATAGAGTATATCAAAAGGTTTTAGCTTTAGCTAACAAAGAACAAAGAGGTTATATAACTCCTCAAGAATTTAATTTGTTTGCTGATAAAGCACAAATGGAAATATATAATAATTATTTTCATGGTATTAAAATGGCCGAACAAAAACCTAAAAATCAAATGCTTTACGCAGATGAAGTAGAAATGATAGAAGAAAAGCTACAACCTTTTCTTGTTGATACTACAGTAAATGTTGCAGTGAGTACTAATACAACATCCACACCATCTCCATCAACCCCTTTAGATGTATCAAGTTTAAGTATACACAAACTAACAAGAATAACAAGGGGTAATGGAACTGTTGTTGCCCCAATAAATAAAAGTCAAATACATAACACGGAGGGTAATCCACTTACCAAGGCAACACTAACTAGATCTGTTTACGTTAGACAAGATATGAATAGTGGAACTTTTCTAAACATAATACCAGCTGTAACAGCGTCTACATGCAACGTTTCTACTGATACAACTAATGATTCACCTAGTACAACTTTTGAAGCAGAATCTTTTGTGGTGAGTTTTTACAAGAGACCAGCTGTTCCAAATTGGACGTACAATGTTATTGTTGATAAGGCACTTTATAACGCTAGTGCTTCTGATTTACAAGACTTTGAATTACACGTTAGTGAAGAAGAAGATTTAGTTTCAAGAATATTAATGTCAGCTGGGGTAACTTTAAAGCAACAAGATGTCTATCAAGCTGGCGCAACTCAAATGCAACTTACAAAACAACAACAAAATAGCTAAACATGGGATTATTAAATCAAACGCAAGCTCAATACTACGCTTCTGGTAACTCTGCTAACTACGGGGATTATCAGTTTGTAACATTAGAAAATATTATAAACGCCTTTATGTATATATATGTGGGTGAAAGCAAGATAATAAGTAAGGTGAGTAGAACAGATGTACAATTTCACGCGATGCGCGCTATACAAGAGTTATCGTACGATGTATTAAAATCTTTTAAATCTCAAGAAATTGAAGTACCAAATAATCTATCAATGATACTTCCTCAAGATTATGTTAACTATATAAAATTAGTTAGAATAGGTAGTGATGGTTTAGAAAGAGTACTATATCCAGCTAGCAAAACATCAGATCCATTTGCTATAACGCAAAATACAGATGGTGTTTATCAATTTACAGACACAGACAATGCTGATGGAGATGATGACACTGCAACTGGCGGTGATGATTTGACAGAGCAAACACCTAGTAATACATCTGAAAGCTTTGAAGATATAACACCTACTAACTATCAACTATACGATGTTGATTATTCTTCTGACATAGAGATATCTACAGAAGGTAGAAGATATGGATTAGACCCACAGTATTCTCAAATTAATGGTAGTTTTTTTATAGACCAATTAAGAGGTTATATAAAATTTGGTGCTGCTTTAGCTGGTAAAACAGTTACACTTCATTATGTTAGCGATGGTCTAGGTACAGACGCTGAGATGGTTGCACATAAGTTTTGTGAAGAAGCTATATACAAACACATAACCTACGGAGTGCTATCTACTAGATCTAATATACCAGAATATATAGTAGCTAGATATAAAAGAGAAAGATTTGCTGAAACTAGAAAAGCAAAAATAAGATTATCAAATATTAAGATAGAGGAATTTACACAAGTACTAAAAGGTATGGGTAAACAAATTAAGTAATTATGCCGGAAATTAAACACAACTTTACAGCCGGTAAAATGAACAAGGATCTTGACGAGAGATTAGTTCGTAACGGTGAATATAGAGATGCAGTAAATGTGCAAGTTAGAACTACAGATGGCGATAGTAGTAGTGTTGGTAATGCTGGTTCAGTGCAGAATATAAAAAGTAATGAAAAAATAGCTGAAGCGTATAAAACTGTAGGTTATAATGGCAACAAAACTAAAATCATAGCTAGTTTAGCTGATGAAAAAAATGACTGTGCTTATTTTTTTGCTGCAGCACCAACACCTGATATTGATTATTTACAAAGAATAAAACCCAGCGCGATAGTTGATTTAACTCAAAGTGTATCAACCTCAGATGTAAGATGGGTTGATAGTATAATTCAAGTAAACGCTGATGGTACTGACACAGAAGTTGTTTTTGTAGATTACTTTGCTAGAACTGGTCAAATCACAAACTACATCACACAAGAAAACTTCAATGCCTTAAACGGCTCTACAACACCTTTCAACTCAATAACATTCAATGCTCCTATCGCTAGAATTGGTATGAGACTTTATATTCAAAAATCAACCACCTCAACTTCTTTTGATAATTTTTTATTTGACAGTGACGGGACACCTGGTGTTGAAATTACAAATATAAATGGAAACCAAGTGTTATTTGAGTTTGGTCAATCTATTGATTTTAGCACTGATGATTTTAATTCAAATCAAACCCAAAGTGTAATTATAAAACTAATTCACAAAGAAAGAGTTTTAGAGTTTAGTTATGATAACTTGATAAGTTCGTCTGTTAATGTTATTGATAATTTATTATTTTATACAGATAATAAAAATGAACCTAAAAAAATAAATATAACAAGATCTAAGCTAGGTAGTATACAGAATAATTACTTAACAGATCCGACACACACTAAGCTTTTTGTTAAAAACGCACAGAACGAATTTGTTAATATAACAGAGGTAGAAAATTATAATGATACATCTTTAAGTGCCTCTGTTAATGCTCATGGTGATGTAGAAAAAGAGCACGTTACAGTTATAAGAAAGAAACCAACATCACCACCAATGTTAGAAATGAGTCCATCAGACAGAGAGGGTCTCGTGGAGTTTGAAATACAATACCCTGAAACTATTGAAGATGATAATGGTGAAGATTATCAACTTGGTGGTTTTATAAACTATAATGAAAACTACGTTGATTTTAACGAAAGTGGTTATGAAAGTGCAGCTGAAATAGAAATATTTCAACTTCAATCTGACGATATCATAGCAAGTGTAGGTTCTGAAAGAGTTGTTAAGTTTCCATCGCAGGTAGATGTTAGGTTGAACGATATATTAATATTTGAAAGTGTTCAATTTGGATTTTCAAATCCAGTAATTGTACAAGCAACCGTTGAAGAAACAGATATTGCAAACGCGATATCTGATCAGTTTAAATGGCATAGAATAAAATGTACTGTTATTGATCCTATGTTAGAGCAGCTTAATCCAACTGAGTGGACTGTAACAATACAGCAACCAGCAGCACTATTTGAAACTAAATTTGGAAGATTTGCGTATCGATATAAATACGAGGATAACGAGTATTCAGCATTTTCACCTTGGTCAGAGTTGGCTTTTTTACCAGATAGTTTTTCCTACACACCAAGCACTGGTTATAATGAGGGTATGGGTAATAGTGTTAGAAGACTTAAAGTTAGAGATTTCATACCTAGTAATTCCTATAGACCAAGTGATGTTAGATCTATAGATGTATTATGGAAAACAACAGACGATCAAAATGTCTATGTTGTTAAAACTATAACTAGAGAGCTGGATGATGAGTGGGAAGACTTTGTTGATGATAACTCTATTGAGTCTACGGGTTCTTTGACTATAACATCTGAAATGATTAATAGAACCCTACCAGCAAATCAACTATTAAGAACTTGGGATAATGTTCCAAGATTTGCGTTAGCCCAAGAAGTTACAGCGAGTAGAATAGTGTATGCCAACTATGTTCAAGGTTACGATATTAATACTGTTGTTGGTTTAAAACAAACAATTATATCTGATCCAGTTAATTTTCCAAATCCTCAAAGATCTGTTAAGTCAATGAGGTCTTACAAGTGGGGCATGGTGTTTGGTGATAAATATGGTAGAGAAACACCCGTGATAGCTAGTAGTTACAAAACGTCTTCTGGTGAAACAATAACAGGCACCGCATCTACAGCTAAGCAGTTAGCTGAGTTTTCTAATAAATTTGAACTACAACAAAATTGGAATTCGCAGCCTTTAAATTGGATGAACTACGTTAAATACTATGTTAAAGAAACTTCTAATGAATATTATAATTTAGTTTTAGATAGATGGTATAATGCTGGTGATGGGAATATATGGTTAGCATTTCCTTCTGTAGATAGAAACAAAGTTGATGAAGAAACTTATTTAATACTAAAAAATGAACACGGTAGTCAAGCTGCTGTTCTTGATAAAGCTAGATACAAGATACTAGCAATAGAAAATCAAGCCCCTGATTTTATAAAACTAGAAAGAAGAAAGTTTGAAAGAATAGAAATAAATAGAGACAATATATACACTAGTTCAATATCTGATGAACTTACTGGTGTTCCCAATGGAATAATAAATACCTCTACTCTATTAACTAGTAATCAAAGTAGTGTCGAAAGAGGTGATTTCAAAGGTAGAAAAAAAGTTAGAATAGTAGGTGTTTACACGCCAGATAATAGTGATGTACCCCTTGAAGTATTTAGTCCTTACAAAAGTGTTTCACAAATTAAAGATAATGGCTGTATTATATCTGAAAAGTTTACGAATGAAGAAGTAAATATGTTTCTCAAACTATCTAGTACGCTAGCTGATGCTGGAATAGCGAGTGAAATAAATGTAACAAATGTTGATGATGATAGTAACGACGACTACATTTACTACTACTTAGAGTACATGGACGAACAAACAAATAACCTTCCTGAGTTCGACGGTAGATTTTTTGTTAAAATTCAAAAAGATCAAACACTAAGAGATAGGGTTTTGAATGAAGGACCTTTAGATTATACCGTAGTAGATACTTTTGATATAGCTTACATATCAAACAAGAACACAAACCCAGCAGTAACTGGACCACAAAAGGATTTCACATGGCCAACAGACAACGCTGGTTTTTCTGGAAGTGCTGTTGAAGCAGTGGTTTCACCTGGTGATGAAAATCACACCGCAGATGATTACAATGTTCCTGGTGTTTATTTTAATGCTGGCACTGAAGTATACGCTGCTAATCAAGGTACTATTCCAGCGTTTGGACCTGGTAACTACGAAGATACTGAAAATTTCTGGAGAGATTGGAATAATAATAAATCGACTAATATATTTTTAGATAACGCACCTGCCGCAGCTGGTCATGAAGATCAAGTTGGTGCAGGAGATTTGTGGATAGATGGTGAACTTCAAGGTAATGGTAATTTTGGAGGTTTAAATGGGTATTATAATGGTAACTTAATGCCAGGATATGGTGGTGGTTATACGCCAATAAGTTATATAACTAGAGACCAAGTTTTTGGACCAAATGATTACATGGAATTCAACTCTCAACACCAAAGTAACGGTGGATGGAACGAGCCTATTAATCCAAACTACCAACCAGCTGGATTATCTCAAGGTTGGGCATCTGATGGACTTTTTGGTCAAATGACTTTTTCAGCAGTATCTGATCAAACTATAACAACAACTACAAGTGAAAATGGTATAGTTAATTTTGTAACAAATCAATTTGGACCCGGTTCTGATATTGTATTTAAATCTAAAATGCAAGAACCAGGAACTTTATTTAGGTTCGCAACAGATCCAGATCAAATTGTCTACAGAGTTCTTGGTAACTCTCAATATATAACAACAATCTCCACCTCAGCTCCTACGTCTGCATATGACGATGAGAATTTGGTAGATTCATATACCGCATATGGAATACACAAGCATAAAGGTCCGATAAATATAGGTACTTCAATGGGTGGAAATAACGGATCGAAGCTTCAGTGGAACTACTATAAAACATCTGAAAATCAAGGCATCAATGATGACGCTAATCAAGCAACCAACGAAGCAGGTCTTAGAACCAGTATAATCATTAGATTTGCTAGAGTAGATAGTGTTGGTCAGGTGATTAATGGTTCAGGAATAGATGTTGAAAGATTTGATCCTAGAGGAGAAGTAACACATGATGGTCTTGGTTCTTTCCAAATACAACTAGTACAAAGATCATCAGAAGGTGAGTTAAGTGGAGATGATGTTGTATCAGAATCTTCTTGTTGGGAGACTGAACCAAAGGAAAATACAGATTTAGATATATACTACGAGGCTAGCCCCGCTGTACCTATGAATTTAGACATGTCAAATATAATGGAGTTTGCGGGTGCTAATAAAAACGCTAATTTTGCGAGTCAAGTTTATATAAAACCTAGGATGTTTAATCAAATAATGCAGTCTGTTAATGTTGATGGAGATTCTTTTGTTTATAGAACAATTGGAGACAATGGAGTTATTGTACATAGTAACTTTTCTATTTCTCAAAATAACAATAGTATATCTTCTAGTGCTATATCGCCTAGTATGGATAATAATTTAAATTTAATTTCAGCTGGTGATATTATATGCTTTAGAAGATCAAGTGGTTTTGAAACAAAAAGTAAGGTACTAGATCATTACAAGATGGTATACGACTTTGATTCAACAAATGGAGAGTCAGTACAGTTATCAGATAGATATGGTCCTGTTAGTTTACCTTCAAATAATACAGCTGGAACTTATGATACAGCGGCCACAAATGACACCGGTTATGGTGGAGCTGAATTAACATATAACATTGGTACAAATATTAATGAGTCAATTAATTTAAGTACCATAAATGGTAGTGCCGCAGCTTTAACTATGGATCCAGCGGGGACAGGATTAGCGTCTGATGCCGCAAATTATCTCATAAAGGTTGGCATGAATGTTATTCCCTCTGCAGGTTTTGAAGATATGATTTTACCTGGGACATTTGTTAGTTCTTTGGAGGTCTTACAACTTGGAAATCCAAGTAGCGCAAATGCAACTTTTTTGAAAGTGGTATTAAATAAACCTATTGTTGGTAATTTCGATAACGATACTGTATTAGAAGTAACTTATGCTGATGTTACTGGTGTGTTTAAAATAGATAATGAAGTTTGGCAATACCCAGTTAAATTACCTTGGTTTAATTGCTACTCATTTGGTAATGGAGTAGAATCTGATAGAATAAGAGACGATTATAATGCTCCACAGATAGATAATGGATGTAGAGTTTCTTCTACATTTTTAGAGTATGGCGAAGAAAGAATAGGTAGTGGTATGATACATTCTGGTCTTTATAATTCAACATCTAGTGTTAATGATCTAAATGAATTTAACATGGCTGAGAAGATTACTAAAAATTTAAATCCAGCATATGGCTCTATACAAGCTATGAAAACTAGAGAAAATAACATAGTGGCATTTACGGAAGATAAAGTATTGAAAGTTTTAGCTAATAAAGACGCTGTCTTTAACGCTGATGGCAACTCACAACTTGTCGCAACAAATAAAGTTTTAGGAGACGCAACACCTTTCGTTGGTGATTATGGTATATCTAAAAATCCAGAGTCATTAGCTAGTGACCAGTATAGGATGTATTTCACCGACGCACAAAGGGGTGCTGTTTTAAGATTATCAAGAGATGGACTAACGCCTATATCCAATGTTGGAATGAAAACATACTTTAGAAATAATCTGAACACGTGTGATAGTTTAGTCGGTAGTTTTAATACTGTTAACGGCGAGTATAATTTGACACTAATAAGAAAACCGTCATATCATAGTAGTGACAATCGTCACATTACAGTTTCATTTAACGAAGCTAGTAAGGGGTGGGTTAGTTTTAAAACCTTCGTTCCATCAACAGGTGTCTCTATTAGCGGTAAATATCTAACGTCACCATCAGGTGACATGTATTCTACGTCGACAGATACCAGTAATACAGTGGAAAATATCGCGAGTGTCTATCGTCACTACACTGGTTCTGCATACAACAGTTTCTATGGTATTCATAGCAATTACGGTCCTTCTAAAATAACAATCTTGTTTAATGACTTGCCAAATATTATTAAGTCTTTTAAAGCTATTAACTACGAGGGATCTCAAGCGTATGTAAACCAAAACACCGAAGACTCATTAGAGTATTATAATATATCAAGTACAAATGGTTGGCAAATCACATCTTTTGATACTAACATGGGAGCTGGTAAAGTTAATGAATTCATTAAAAAAGAAGGTAAATGGTTTAATTACATTAAAAATAAACAAGCATTTGACACTAATACTTCTTTAGATACAAGCAAGTTTGCAATACAAGGACTAGGTAGTCCTTTAGCCAACGCTGACGATACTCAAAGTCAGGTAGATATAAACATAAATACAGACAATACAGATGGCTAATTATACATTAACAGGTTTTAGTACAACGGAAAATATAAATGATTCTATATTTTTTAATAACATGGCTACGTCTGGAAACATTACTATAGCTCCAAACAGTGGTTATGTTGTGTCTGCTTCTGATTTTTCTGTTTCAAGTTTACCAAGTAGTATTGCTTCAGTTGTTTTCACAGACACAACTACAGCTGGTGCAGTCGGCAACACTGTAACTGGGTTGGCAACTTTTGCGGCTAGTTTTGTTGCTAGTGAAAATACTGATATAACTTTAGATATAGTTGGCGATGCTAAAGTATTTACAGAAAAAACTAAAACACTTTCTTTTGAATCTAGTATAAAAAACGATACAAATAAAAATACTTTTGGTTCAGCTGTTTTTACAGCTAACGCTGGATACACTTTTACTACGTCATCACCTGTTAACGGTGTAGCAACAACGTCAACATCTGCTACGTTAACTAATAATTTATTAACAAAAATAGGGACGTTAATTGTTACAGCTAGTGCTAATTATCATTTTAGATCTAAACCATATTTATTTTATGATGATAATAGCAATTATGAGAATATAGTAATAAAAACTACTAACACCACAAGAAATTCAAATGGAGAAATAACAGTATATAATTTTGATGTATTAGCCAAGATCAGTATAGACACTACTACGTCCGATATAAATTTAAAATATACTGCAACACCTATTAGTTCAACAAGTAAATTGATAACAGGTGTTAAAATAAATTCAACACAATTATCTAGTTTAGGTGGTGATAAAACAATAAAGGTGCAAGGCACAAGTGATGCTGAGTTTAGTATTATTGTTATAAAAGATAGTGATAGCTCTTCTATATTAAGTAGAAAAAATGATAGTATATTAACTTCATCATTTGGTGCTATTGATGCTTTTACTAAAAAGATATATAGTAGAAAAACTTTTGGTTTAGGAAGTTGTTTGTATAATCAAACTTTTCCAGCTGGAACAGGAACTTATAGTGTATCTATAATTCCTAAACAAGGAACATCTATTGCATCAGGTGTTACTACAGAATATACTATTACTCAATTAGCTAATCCAGTAATAACGCTTACTGTATCTACTACTAACGCTAGAATAACCACAACAGCTGTTCCTACCATGCAGTTTACTGGAAGGCCTAATACTAGGGTAGAAAAATTAAAGCATAATAAAGGTGTATTAAGTTATTATTCCATAGATATACCTTTAACAACTAATGGCGGCCCCACATTTAATGCTCCATCTACAATAAATTGGTCAAACACAAATCAATCGGCTTCCTCTTGGACAAACTCTGCGGTTAGCTCTTCTAATGGAAACAATAAGGTAGAGATGGTTAAGATAGCAGCAACAAGAAGTAATGGTAATAACAATTTAAATATAACTTTCAAGTTATTATTAATTAGCTTTGGAGACGCTAGTGTAACAATGAATTTAAACTTAGATAGTATAGTAACAACATCTTAATATGGCAACACAAACAATACATTTACCTAGACAAGATTATCCTTCTTTACAAATTGGAGATCATGTGTATAAAACTTACACACAGCAAGAAGGTGGGTTTTCAACAAATACTGGAACGATTTTGAGCGTTGGTTTTTTAACAAATATACAAGACGGTACAATAACTACAGATGGCACCACTGTAAATACAACTGTTCTAACAGTTGAGGTTGGCAATAGTACACTTCAAACAACCACTGACCATTATTTACTTTTTCAAAAAGACAACACAGTTAATGAATCTTCTATATTAGGTTACTATGGAGAAGCAACTTTTCAATGGACTGGCAGTGATAATGCTGAGTTATTTTCTGTGGGTTGTGAATATAGTGAGAATAGTAAATAAATAGCAATAAATGTAACTATAATATAGTAATAAATAGAAAATAATATGGATCCGTTTACAATAATAGGTATAGGCATGCAAGTTGGCTCGAGTATATTCGGAGCTGTTAGTGCAAAAAAAGAAGAAGAAAAAGCTAGAAAACAAGCAGAGGAAGCTAAAGAAAAAATGAACTCACTAAAAGCTCAGTATGAAAGTCTTGACACTAGCAATCCTTATTTAAATCTAGAAAACACAATGGAAGATTTAACAATCAACCAAAAGCAAGCTGACTTCGAGAGACAATCGTTTCAGCAAAGTCAAGCTAATATAATGCAAGGACTTAGAGGTGCAGCTGGTGGTAGTGGTATAGCTTCATTAGCTCAATCACTAGCACAGCAAGGACAAATAGCATCGCAACGTTCTGCTGCTAGTATAGGTCAACAAGAGGCAGCGAATCAAAGAGCAACTGCTCAACAAGCTGCGTCAATACAATCTAAAGAGCGAGAGGGCGAAGTGTACTCAAGGGGTCTAGAAAGAGAAAAAACATCTACCCTATTAGGTATGGCACAGCAAGAAACCGCAGCTTATCAAGCTCAAGAAGGAGCAGCTAGGCAAGCTAAAACAGATGCTATAACTGGTGGTATAACTGGAATGGCAGACATGTTTGCTGGGTTTGGTGATAGTGGCGCAAGTGCTACGAATCCTACAGCATATTATAATTCAGCGGGTCAGAGAATAAACGCGGAAGGAGAAAAGATAGACGCAAATGGAAACGTAATAACACAATAAGATATGGCAGATCAAACATTAGTGCAAGGTGCTGGTTTAGTAGCACAAACAGAAGGAGCAGGTAAACTAGCTACAGCTCAAGGTGCAACAAAAGTCGCAGCGCATCTAGCTGAAGGCGTAAGTACTGTTGTACAAAAAAGAAATAGAGAGTTCAATGCAATCATTAAAGCTACTTTGAGTAAAACAGAGGGTATGGATGATAAAACATACAACGGTTTAAGAAAAATACTTGAAAAAAAAAGAGCTGGTTATGTTTATTTAAATAAAAAAGAAAGAGCATTATCTGAAAGAGATCTACTTCAATTTGCTGGAAATATTAAAAAAGAAAAAATAGCTAAAAATGATATAGCTAGTGATCTTGAAAATGAAGGAGCTATAGTTGAGAAACTAGGAGATGATGTTGATGATATTAAAGATATATTAAGTGGTAATAATCCGCCTACTACAAATGAAAATGGAGAAGTAGGTTATATCATGAGACCTCAATTTGCAGATAAAACACCATCGTTAAAAGAATTTGTCATTGAAAATGAAAGTGGTAATCAAACTCTATTGAGTTATAGAAAAGCTTGGGATGATGATAGGTTTAAAGTTTCATCAGATAGTAAATTCAAAACAGATAAATTTGGTAACAAGTATGAAAATACCACAGCTGGATTTGAAAAGTTTCAGAGAGAAGGAAAATTATATTGGATAAATCAAGCTAGAGAAACCGGTAATAAACTATTGCATTTTAACTCAACTACAGGTAAGAGAGAATACTTGACACCTGATGAAGCACAGGCCCTACTAGATCAAAAGCCTAAATTTGTAAAAATAGAAGATATACAAGATCACATTAAAGGTAATTTAAAAGACAAAACTACTTTTGGTAAAGTCGATGCTGAAGCTTCTAAAGCTATAGAAAATGCTAAGAACGGTAAAGAATTTAATGCTTCAGCTACTAGAAGTGATATGGAGAAATTAGTCAATGACGAAAATACAAATTTAAAATCTTTAGCGTCAGATAAGAATAATATTACAAACAGTTCTTTTCAAGCGGATTTAACGCAGGCTCTTCAAACAGCTAACTATAATGATTTAGGTATATTTGGTGATGCTAAAATTCTTACTAAGAGAAAATTGAAAAAAAGATTTAGAGAAAAAGTTGAAAGTCTAGATCCAAATACAGATGGTGATGATGATAAGATATCTCAGCAAGACGCAGAAACAATAGTTGAAGCCTTAATGAGTGATCAGGGTTTGTTGAAGCAGTATTTAGCTGGTTATTTTACTAAAGCTATAGAACAGCAGTATAATGCTTACAGTGAAAATAAAGTAGAAGAAGTTAGCAATGAGGATAAGCAAGTGGAAGTTAAAGGCGGATCAATTGATGCTAATGGCAACTACGTACCAGACGGTCAATAAACAAACAGATATTAACACGGGTAACTAACGATACAGTATGAACATAGAATATATATTAAATGGCAAGCCTGTAAAGGTCAAGCCAGAGCACGAGCAACAATTTTTGCAAAATAATCCTACGGCAACAAAACCTATAGTGCCGGGAAAGTCTCAAGAGGCGGGTCAGCCTCAACAAAATCAAAAACAAAAAGATACGGAATTACAGTCGGAAGATGGTTCTTCGGACTCAGTAAAGAATTTTAAACTAAACAATAAAATTGTAAAGGTTGATTCTAAGAATGTGGATTATTTTAAAAAGAATAATCCAGAAGCTGAAGAATTAAATTATCGAAAAGGAAGTTTTCTTGACGTAAGATTCAACCCTCATTATAGTGATATCAAATGGAGTGCTCATGCGAGTGAAGAAGAAGGCATACCTGAAGACGGTGGGTTTTTTGAAGATTTAGGTGTTGCACTAAGACAAGGTGGTGGAGCTGGAATGAGTGTAGAAGAAGCATGGAATGTGTATGGCAAGGGAGCTAACATATCGGATGAAAAATTACAAGGCTACATTAAGGCTGTTAAAAGAATGGATGCAGTTGGACCTACTCAAGAGCAAGTGCTGTTTCAGAAAGTTCAACAGGATGCTGGTGGTGGTATTTGGGGCACTTTAAAAGGTATAGCATACAACCCAGGATATGCTCCACAGTTTATGTTGTCATCACTGGCAACTATGATTACTAGTTTAGAGGCTGAGCAAACTATTGGTATGGTTGGTGCTGGAGCTGGAGCTGGGTATTTGGCCGGTAGTGTAGTTGGTGCTGCCGCTGGTTCCATAGCTGGTCCTGTTGGTACCGCTTTAGGTTATGTTGGTGGGGGTGGAGTTGGTGCTGCTGGTGGAGCTGTTGGAGGCTTGATTGCTGGTATGGAAACTGGGTTAACTTTAACCGATCTGTTGAAAGATGAGCTAAAAACTAAAGGTATAGATCCAGTGAATGGATTTAATGAAGATAATATAAGAGATGTATTAGAAGACAGGGAAGCTATTGATAGAATAAAATCTCGATCATTAGCTAGGGGTCTTACTATAGGTATGGTAGAAGGTTTAACACTAGGTGTATCAAGAGGTGTTGGTGGTGCTCTTGCTAAAACAGCAACAGCTAGTAAAGTAGCACTAGCTACGGCTTCTACAGAAATGGCCGGTGGTTTTGTTGGAGAAGTTGCTGGTCAAGCTGCTGCAGGTCAAGAAATAGATTTAGGTGAAGCCACATTGGAAGCTATCGGTGAAGCCAAAGGTATAGTTAACTCAGCTGATATAATAGCTACTGCTAGAGGTAGAAAGTATAATATCAATGGAGAAGATGTAACTAGAGATAAAGTTTTAGAAACTCTAAATAACAAGCAGATGACAACTGCTGAAAAAACAAAAATTCTTAATAATGTAAAAATTGAAAACGATGAAAATTTACAAAACGTACTAAATGGAAAATTAAATGATGCTTTAATTGAAGTTGGTATAGACTCTAAAGTTGTTGGTGTTGAAGATAGAAAACGATTGGTTGAGTTACAAAAAAAGAAATTAAAAGCAGAGGAAGATGTTGAGAAGACTGGGGTTTTTAAAGTTATAGGTGCTGCAAAAACCTTAGAAAATATTAACAACGAAATAAACGAAATAACTACAGCATATGAAGGTATTCATGGTAATACAAAAGATGTTAAGTTATTAGAGCAAGATGCCGTGGATGTTGCTCAAGATCTAGCTGAGCAAAACTATTTACAAAACCTTAAAAAACTAGACTCAACAATAAAGTTTGCTGAAGACAATCAGCAAGCTATTGGAAAAGATGTTATAGCCGCTGAATCAGATGTGGATGCTCAAGCGTATCACGATATGGCTGTTGATGAATTTAATAGCAAAATAGAAGATCAAATAAATAATATTAAAAGTAATGAGCAACTAACTGCTGAAGAGCAGTCAACTCAAATAGAAGAATTAAATTCTAAAAAACTAGCGGCAGAAGATGTTGCTGGTGCAGATGGTTTTATAGTTGGTGGCGTTATAGTTATAAACAAAGATGTATCTGCTAGCACTAAACAAATAAATGTTGGTGGACACGAAGTGTTACACGGCGTAATTGATAAACACTTAGATAGTTTAAGTGATATTGATAGAACTAAATTAATATCTGATTTCAAAAACACTCTAACGGATAGCCAAAGAAAATATATTCAACGTAAACTAGAAGCTAGAAAAGCTGCTGGTGAAACAGATTTAAACTTAGAAACAACTTCGGAATGGTTAACTACATTTTCAGATGGTATAACCAAAGGTGATATAGCTTTTGATGAAAGTTTATTTAACAAAGTTGGTTTACTAATACAGGATATACTAAGAAAATTTAATGAGTTTAGTGGTGGTAGACTAGGTGTTAAGGAGTTTGCTGATGGTAGACAAGTTTATAACTTTATGAAAGACTACCAAAAATCTATTAATAAAGGTAGATTAAGTAGAAGAGCTGTGAAATTAGCAGGTGGTGGAGTTCAAGCTACAACTCAAAGAAAATCTGTATCTGCTTTAGAGGAAAAGGTTAATGTGAAAGAAATGTCCGATGCAATAGATGAGCATGTTCCTAAAGATATAACTACTAATAAGCAGTTTTTAGAAAAAGATCCCAAGACAAGAATGAGTCCTTATGATAAGGTCATGCAAGAGGTACTAATGAATGAAACACTTGATGGTTTTATTAGTAAATTAGTTATAGCAGATAAAGATTTAGGTGGCATAACTAATAGATCTGATATAATTGAAAATGTTAAATTTGAATTATTAAAAAAAATAAGAAGTGAATACAAGCCTATTGTTGACGGTAATTATAGAAGTTTATTTAGTTATATATATGGAGCAGCTGCACAAAGAGGTAAAGGTGGTATAGCTTTTAAATCATTACTAAATGTTAAAAAAGATTTTGCTAAAAGAGTAGATAGAGGAGCAGCTTCTTTAGAGGTTAAAACTTCTGAAGGCGTGCAAACTAGGCAAGTAGAAGATGTAACAGAGGAGGCTAGCATTGAAACCGAAGATCTATCTATATCAAAGCAAGCTAAGCAACTAAGAGATGCTAAGAAAAGAAAACAACAAGGTTTATTAGAAGAAAAACAAACAGATAAGTTTGTTAATAAAGAATACAATCATAGTAAGGAAACTAACAACAAAGTTAAAGGTGTTGTTGAAAGAAATAACTATGATGTTAATAAACCATATGAAGCTATCAAAGAAGATATGATGGCTCAAGAAAATAAAAATGCTAAAGTATCTACCGATGTGAATCCTACGGGAACATTGTTTGATGCTTTTGACGCTATAGCTAGAAACATATTTGGTATTAACCCAAAGGCTATTATGGCTAAGCAGCAGAATTTAAGTAAATCTGAAAATGAATCTGGTAGAAAAGCTATAGCAGATAGAGCTAAAAAGGAAGGTTCATTAAAAAAGTATTTAAAAAAAATATTACCTGATAAAAATTATAATCCTAAAACTAAAAAGTCAATTGGCACTTGGGCTGGATTAATAAGATCACTATACACAGATGCTGTAAATGAAAATGGTAAACCTATTAGAATAGATAATATTAAAGGTAGGGTTTTAAATTTAGAAAAATTCACAGACGCTCAACTAGCGGAAATGTTTGGTTTAACGCCAGACTATAAACTATTACCATATAAAAAGGGTTTCAAAGATGGTATGATAAAAGGTGCTGTTGTCGCTGAGTCTGTATTAACAATTAATCAGGCAACTAGAGTTGCGGCTAAAAAACCTGCCGCACCTATTAGCATAGGTAAACCTAAAACAATGTTTAGTAATTCGCCAGGTGAATATATTAAAAATTCTTATAGAGCTGCTACTAGAGATATTGCTACTGAGCTAGAAAAAAGATTTGGTTCAAAGTTTTTAATGGAAGGTGATGCTAAAAATAGACCAGCTCAACTTAAGCAAATTTATGACGAGAAGACTGGAGAAACATTTGAGCAAGCTAGGGATAGAGTAGCTAATAATTTTGTTGATGCTTTTCCTAGATTTAGAGACATGTTAATGAGAGGTTTAATTGGCGGTATATCTAGATCTACGTACGGAACAGTTACTAATTTTAATAAAAAAGTTAAGCCAGCTCCAAAAGGTGTTAAGGTTATAGAGGTAAAAAGAAACAAATACACTGTAACCGGTAGGAAACAAAAAGTTAATATTGTAAAATTTTTAAAATCAGTATTTAAATCAGAAAAAAGTAAACTAAAAAACTTAAAAGACTTTTTTGTAGCTATACAAGATTATTTACAGGAAAACCCTAAAGATACGTGGTTGTTTTTAGAAATGCTTAGAGATAGTACAAGTGCAGGCATGGGTAGTATAATAAGAATACTAGCACCTACAAAATTCTATACAGTCGATCAAAAAACTAAAAAGCCTATATTAAATAAAGATGTAGTTGAAGAACATACAGATCCGCAGAATCAAATAGGCACTGCTCTTATGTATGCCGCAATAAACAATAATGTTAATGAAGTGTTTAGTGTTATTGGCGGTTCTTACATGCAGGGTTCTATCTTAATAACTGAAGACAATAAAATAAATAATGTTATTAAAGATCCTAAAAAGCGTAGCTTGAGTAGAGATATGCCTGATATTTATTTTGATAAAATAATACCTAGGCTAAAAAATGGTTCGCTTAAACTAGCGGATGGTATGGCTTCTGTTGTTAGATTGGCTACTCAAGGAGTAAACTTAAATCAATTAATGCTTGTAGACACTAATCAAACTATAGCAGAGTATTTTGGTGTTGGACTTGATACTAACAATATGACCAATGACCAGATAAATAGAATGGTTTCAGCTCAAAATCAATTAGTTGTAATGCAATTAACTGGTGAAATAACTAAAGCTAAAGCTACCAAGGCTATTAAAGTAATATCAAGTACGAAATTTAAGTTAACTAAGAAAAAAGCTAAAGCTCTTATAAATAGTAAAGATGCCGCTGTGAACCGAATAAAGTTTAGTAAGAGTCCTGAAGAAAGAGGTATGTCTACCTTTGACTTTGATGACACGCTAGCTAAAACTAAATCAGGTGTTAGAGTTATACTTCCTAATTTAGATGGTAAGCCAAAACCAAAAAGAAAAGTTATATTCCTAGCCGGTGGCGCTGGTAGTGGTAAGGGTAATGTTGTTAGAAAACTAGGTTTAGAAAAACAAGGCTTTAAAATAGTTAATCAAGATATATCATTAGAGTGGTTAAAGAAAAACCACGGTCTACCAGAGAATATGAACAACCTAACTAAAGAGCAGAGAAGTACTTTAGGTAAGTTAGGTCATCAAGCTAGGGGTATCGCTAGAAGAAAAATGATGAAATACCAAGGCGAAGCTAATGGTGTTGTGGTTGATGGAACCGGTGCTTCTAGTAAAAACATGCAGAAGCTTGTAGATGAGTTCGAGGCTAAAGGATATGATGTTAGTATGGTATACGTAGAAACATCGTTAGATGTAGCCTTACAGCGTAATAAAGTTAGACAAGAACGTTCATTGCTTGATATTATAGTTAAGCGTAACCATGAGTCTGTGCAAAATAATAAATCTACATTTAAAGAAATGTTTGGCAAGAGATTTATGGAAGTTAATACGGACAACTTAACAGTGGATAGTCCTATGCCAAAGACCTTGACAGACAAGGTTAATGATTTTGTTTTTAGTTATGAGAAACAAAGGATTGATGCTGAAGAGTTTGCTACTCGTGGAAGTGAAATACTTGAACAAGGGGGTAAGTTTGATTTTTCAGAATTTAATGAGGTTATAGAAGGAGCGCCTGGTCCGCTGTTAAATAAGGCTATAGAAAGAGCTAAGAAATACGGAACAAAAGATATGTTTGTGTTAACCGCTAGACCAGCTGAATCTGCCAAAGCTATACAAGAGTTCTTGAAATCACAAGGATTAAATATACCTATAGAAAATATTACTGGATTAGCTGATAGTACTGGTGAAGCTAAAGCAATGTGGATGCTACAAAAGTTTGCTGAAGGTTATAATAACTTATACTTTGTTGATGATGCTTTTCAAAACGTAAAAGCCGTTCAAGATGTATTAAATCAATTAGATGCTAAATCTCAAGTTGTTCAGGCGAAAACCAAGTTTAGTAAATCAGTTAGTAGTGAGTTTAATAAAATAATAGAAGAATCACAAGGCACGCAGTCTGGTAGGATAATATCTCAAGCAGAGGCTAAAAAACTAGGAAGAAATAAAGGTTGGTGGAGAATATTCGTTCCACCATCAGCTGAGGACTTCAAGGGTTTGTTATATAGGTTTTTGGGTAAAGGTAAAGTCGGTGATCAACACATGTCTTGGTTTAAAGAAAACTTGTTAGACCCATTTGCTAAGGGAATAAAATCTTGGAATACATATAAACAAAATATGGTCAATGAGTATAAGCAGTTGAAAAAAGACTATAAGGATGTTACTAAGTCTTTAAACAATAAAGTTCCTGGAACAACATTCACAGTCGATGCTGCTATAAGAGTTTACTTGTGGAAAAAAGCTGGATTTGATATACCTGGATTAGATGTTGCAACTGAAACCAAACTCAATGATTATGTTACTAATAATGTTGAAGTAAAAAGTTTTGCTGATACATTGAGTGAAATAACTCAAACTAAAGACGGCTATGTTAAACCTGGTAGTAATTGGAGCATACAAGCTATAGCAACTGATTTGAATAATATTGTAAACAAGATAGGTAGAAAACAATTTCTAGGAGAGTACTTAGCTAATGTTGAGGCTATTTTTACGCCAGAAAACATGAATAAAATAGAAGCTATATATGGAACTAGTTTCAAGGAGGCTTTAGAAAATATATTATACCGTATGAAAAACGGTAGAAATAGAAACAGAGTGTATGATAGAAACTCTAATAGATTATTAAACTGGGTCAATGGCTCTATAGGTGCTATTATGTTTTTTAACATGAGATCTGCTATACTTCAAACTATATCTACTGTTAACTTCATAAACTGGAGTGATAATAATGTATTCAAAGCATCCGCTGCATTCGCTAATCAAAAGCAATTTTGGTCTGACTTTTCCATGTTGTTTAATTCGCCACAATTAAAACAAAGAAGAGCTGGTATACAAATAGATGTATCAGCCTCAGAGTTGTCAAAAGCTTTTTCTGACGGAAGGGGAACACCACAATCAGTATTAGCTTGGTTACTTGAGAAAGGTTTTACACCTACTCAAATAGCGGATAGTTTTGCTATAGCTTTTGGTGGTTCTTCTTTTATTAGAAATCGAATAAAAACCTACATGAAACAAGGTATGACTGAGGCTGAAGCTAAAGAAAAAGCAATGCTTGATTTCCAAGAGATCGCTGAAGAAACGCAGCAGTCTTCAAGAGAGGATTTAGTGTCACAACAACAAGCTAGTGTTTTAGGTAGGCTAGTATTAGCATTTCAAAACGTGACAATGCAGTACACGCGCTTAATGAAGAAGAGTTTATCTGATATAGTGAACAATAGAGGTGACATGAAAACTAATATTTCTAAGGTTATATATTACGGTGCTGTTCAAAATATTATATTTGCATCACTACAAAGTGCTTTGCTTTTTATAATCTGGGGAGATAATGAAGATGAAGAGGTTATAGATGAAAAAGCTAAAAGAACATTAAATTCCGCTTTTGACTCTCTACTAAGAGGTACGGGTATGTACGGAGCTGCAGTTGCAGCAATAAAAAATACTATACTCAGATGGCAAGTTGAAAAAGAAAAAGGCTATGGCAGAAGAGATGACGGTAGAATAATACTAGAAGCACTAAACTTTTCTCCACCTATTGGTAGTAAGCTTAGAAAAATATATTCAGCTATTAAAACAGAGTCTTATAATATGGACGAAATTAGTGATGAAATGGGTTTCAGAATAGAAAACCCTAAATTATACGCTATAGCTAGTATAATAGAAGCTGCAACTAATTTGCCACTACAAAGATTAGTTAGAAAAGCAAATAACCTAGAAGAAGCTATAACTAGCCAACATGAAACATGGCAGCGTATTGCACTAGCTTTGGGTTGGGATATGTGGTCGTTGGGTATAAGAGATGAGGAGCTAGATCAAGCGAAACAAGATGTTAAGAGCACCATAAAAGATAGAAGAGCTGAAGACAAACGTAAGGAGAAAGAAAATGAAAAGAAGGATATGCAGAAAAAGGGTTTCAAAAAGATTAGATGCTCTGGTACAAGATCAAATGGTGAAAGATGTAAAATAACATCGGACTACACTAAAAATAAAACATTCAAGTGTGTACACCACATGGAGTTCAAAGATGGTATGGATAGGGATGGAGATGGTGTAAAAGAATATAGATGTACTGCTACAAAATCTAATGGCAAAAGATGCAAGAACAAGACTGAGAATAAAAACAAGAAATGTTATGCTCATCAATAAACGTGTAATAATATAATTATGGGATTTAAAATGAAAGGGTGGTCACCGTTTAGCAAAGAACCAAAAAAAAGAAAAGGAAACGTATATGTTGGAGATCAACAATTTTCGGATAAACCAATGTACGAAGGTCAACAACCTTCTACTCATTTAATGGCTGATGATGATAAGGATACAGCTTGGCCAACATTGTTCCAGACAGATGAGGGTGTTTGGTATCAGCCAGAAAACTCTTATGAAGAAGCTAAAAAAACAGGTGAAATATATAAATTTGATAACAGAGATAAAATGATTGACTTTGCTAGAAAAGGAAATTGGAAAACTAAAAAGAAATAAATTATGATAAATTGGATTAACTCGTGGAACGCAGGAAATAAAAAAGAAGTATACGAAATAAACTTTAGATTAGGAACATGGACAATATTTGAAATAATGTTTTGTCCTTGTTTTAAATGTGAAAAGAAAGGCAAGTGCAAAAGATTTAGATTTATGATTTTAAACTTTGGATTTGAAATATAGAAAATGAAATGGATAGGTCAGCACATATGGGATTTTATATCTAGGTTTCGCTCTGATGTTTATTTGGAAGCGACGGAAACTGGTAC
>Ga0098060_1000360_pt1 | contig 21374 bp, 6 predicted proteins | sample 21_taG_FD_77063 | JGI IMG/M metagenome (GOLD analysis project Ga0098060, IMG submission 77063) | Marine viral communities from the Subarctic Pacific Ocean - 21_ETSP_OMZ_AT15319 metaG | ecosystem: Environmental > Aquatic > Marine > Oceanic | place: Pacific Ocean | collected 2015-01-19 | reverse complement strand
ATTTCTTCAACATCAGTTTTTGTTTCCATAATGGTATTACGTATCATCTGATCTTTCATATCAAACTCCATACGCGTAACCTCTGGATCTGGTGGGGCTGGTAATTCTCTTGCTTCAGCAATATCAGCCTGTAACATAAACCACATACTAATTACTGTTGCCATTGCAGCTCCTATGCCTACTAATGTTTTTATGCTTACTTTAAAACCGCTGTCTTCGTTTAATTCTTTCGTCATTCTAAAATATTGTGTAATTTAATCCTAATTTAAAGTCATACCACTCACGATTCCAATACTTGTTGTATTTTCCTTCTACAAAATAACCTAGTTGCTTATTTACTTTTATTCCGTAAATTAAACCGCCAGAATAATCGTACCATTGACCATCAACATAATTGTGATAAGAGAACTCGCTACCATCATCATAATGATAAGGCATTAAACTTCCCCAAGCGTGTAACCATGTTTTTTTAGAATACTTATAGTAATCAAAACCAACAACAAGTGAATGTTGTATTGTTTTCTTTAATTCGTTTCTTTTCTTTTCAGTGTAATCAGATAATACTTGTGGTATAACAACTGCCTCCCAAACCTCAGGACTAGTAGCTACAAGTTCTCCAGAAGGAGAATAATATTCGCTGCTAGCAACGTCTACCGTGTAACCTTCTTGCAGGGCTAAATAAGTATAATGAAGGTTACCATTATCTAACATCCACTCGTCTAAAGCGTTATAGCCATACGGCTCAGAAAGCCTATGTGTTAATCCAATGTTCCAAGATAAATTCCTACCCTTACGATGTCTATATCTCTCTGATGCTTCAAAGTATTTTATATCAGCGAAACCATCCTCTAAATACTCTAACTTCAAAGCAAAGAAATTTATGCATAGTTCACTAGGACAACCGTCGTCAGAACTAAATCTAATAAAATGATGTTGATCCATATAATCGACACCTTCTTGTCTTTTGTAGTCAACCTCAAATAGATACTCAACTCCTTTAACTTTACCGACAGTGGCCGCATCACTGTAATTAGATTCCGTTCCATCATAAAACGTTTGAGCTTTATTTTCATAACCAAACCTCGCTATCTTACGTAAACCTATGGTAAAATTATAATCATAAGGAGTTGAAATAGTTTGTGTAGATAAACCATTATCTACAGAAAATATATCAACATCAGAAAGTGATGTACCACCATTTACTGCTGCGTAAAACGTAGAATACTTTAACAAGTCTTTAACGTTAACATTTACAATTGTTTGTGCCGTTGTAATATTAGATATTAACAGCAGTAATATTATTAGTCTTTTTACCATTTTTATATAGTCACTTATTTTTTTAATTGTTTACCTAATCATGGTAATAACAATAGCCAGATTTATTACTCGTTGTTACCCCACATCTCTGCTTGTTCTTTTTGATTTTTTTACACTGAACTTTCTTTCCATCTGTTCTTTGTTCTACTTCTTGGTGAACAGTACATCTAGTACCTCCTTTAATCGCTTCCATAGCACATCTACCTTTACTCGTATTATATGAACAAATTACCTTTTTACCCTCTTTCTTTTCTTGTGTTTGTTTTTTTATATTCTTTTCTTCTTCTTTTTTGCTATAATCATTTTTCTTTTTAAAGTCAAAAGCCTTCTTTTTTTGTTTCTTTTCTTCTTTAAACTCTATATTAGCTTCTTTTGCTTTATTACGTTTAATTCCTAAATCCCAAGGATTCCAACCCATCAACAATGCTATTCTATCCATAGCTTCTGTTTCACTACTAGAAGCTAATATAATATTATTTATTTTTCTAACAACTCTATCTGCTGGAATATTTGTTGTTGCTGAAATAACGTTAGCTAAAGAAGCGAAAGCTGGGTTTTCAACTGTTAATCCCATTTTTTTAATAGCACCCTCGTTCATAGCTTCTGTCTGTATACCGCTATATAATTTTCTTAATTTAGATCCTATTGTTGGTGATAAATTAGCAAACTCAATTATAGTTCTAGTATGATCTGCTTTAAAACCTCTTTTCTTTTCTTTAGTATATCTTAAATATCCGTTTTTAACAGTAACAGCAACCGCTCCTGTTAATCCCATACCATTTAAAATACTATCAATCATTCCATTGGCAACTCTTTCTTTTTTAGTATCCCACTCGTCTTCATCTCCAAGCGCTGAAAATAACGCTGTTTGTAACGATGTAAATATTACATTTTGGACTGCTCCGTAATAAGCTATTTTAGATAAATTTGCTTTAGTACTACCCCTATTGTTTTTTAAATCAGCTATAGCCTTTATCATTAACCTATTATACTGCATCGGAGTGTTTTTAAACGCCAATATTAACCTACCTAAACCACCAGCTTGTTGTTGAGAGATAAGATCTGGCCTAGAAGACTGTTGTCCATATTCTGTTTTTTGCCTAAAATCTGTCCAAGCTTGAGTTTCAGCTTCTTGAGTAGACATACCCGCTTTTTCATATGCTTTTACTTGATTTCTATAAAAACTAGCACCACCCGAAGCAATAGCGAAACTATCTGCAATTTGTGTTGGTGTAAATCCTTTTTCTAATAACCATGCTAAGGCAGCTTTTGCTTTGTTAGTAGAACCTTTTAAATGAGCTGATAATTCAGCTTCATTAATAGTTCTTTTATTACCAGCTCTTCTTTCTTTTAAGTAATCAGAATTAAATATATAACTAAAATCTTTCCAATATTGTGGTTGATTAGCAAATGCTAAAGCAGCTTTTGCTGGATTATTATTTTCCCAATCCATGTAGTTAGCAGCTGATATAGTTTGTAAAGCAGCGGATCTCATGTTAAAAAACATAACAGCACCAACAGAATTATTAACCCAATTGTTCCAATTTCTTTCTATTCTACCGGAACCACCTTTATTTCTACCGTATTCCATACGGTATAACATATCCTCTAATGCTTCAACGTGATCGTTTCCATATAAAACTCTTAATTTCCTTTTATTTTCTTCAGAAAATATTTCTTGAACATTTTGTTTCCAACCAGCTAAAGCTTTTGCTCTACCTACTTGACCGGTCATTTCTGTTAAATCATAAGATATACCTTCAACTGTCCAATATTCACTAGGTGCAACGTAACCCTCTTTTTGTCTTGATATTGCAGAAAGTCTATCGGCAAACATTACAAGCTCTTGATCCGCCTCAACAGTTTTAATTAAAGTTTTTTGATCTCTTTTTGATAAACCAGGAACTTCCATACCGTTTTTAACCCAAGTATAAACTCTTACAGCTTGCTCAACAGTATAATTTGTGCCCTCTATGTTTTCCTTTAGATTTTTTCTAACCCTAGGCAGTTCTTTTACTAAAGCCTTATAATCATTTCTTATAGCTTGTTTCTTTTTATCTATTTGCTGTATCGCTTGCTCATAAGGATCAAATAAATTTTCTTTAAAGAATAGAGCTTGTTGTTCTCCCATTTCACTTTTACCTCTATATTTATAGGTAAACATTTCAAAATCATAAGCTGAAGCTGGATATATCATATCTAAAATTCCACCAGCGTTTCTACCCCTAATTTTAGCTTGCGCTTCAGAAAATACCTTTTCAGCTTGCATACCCTCTGTATCTTCTAATACTTTATTAAACGTATCACTTAAAGAAAACTTAACCCCTTCATCGTTGTATTCAAGTGGATTAACTAAAACAGATTTACCACCATCCACTAACAATCCAGGAGGGTACTCGTTAAACATGTTTTGAACGGCATCTACGTTTTGGTGCGCATCATCAACAAAATAAATATCATTAAAACCATTAAGTATTAAATTATTTTCTATCCAATCAGCTTTTGCTTGTCCAGTAGAATTACCTAATCCAGTTATGTTTTCTAACGGTAAATTTATTCCTTGAGATTTTAACCAAGCTTGTATCGCTGGAGCACTCTCAGCTGCTCTCGCTGTTAGTATGTGAACGTTTTCAACACCGTATTTAGCTATTTGATTTTTTAATTTATCAAATAAAGGCCCTGGTTTTCCATCTGTAACTTTGTTGAAGTCAGTGAAATCCATTGTCCAACCTTCTTTTATCATACCTTCGCCAACGTTAGGCCAATCGGCAGATGCTATTTTTACTTTTTTACCGTCTTTTGTAGCTATAATATAATTCTCACTAACACCAACTGTTTCGTCAAAATCCATAACGGTAGTTCCTTGAATCTCACCAGAAGTAGTTTTAAGATTTATATTTTCAATAGCTTCAGCTTTCTTTTTAGACTTTATAACATCTATCTTTATTGATTTTCTCCTTAGAATTTCCGCTTGTATTTCTCTCGCGCTAAATCCATTAGCGTTAGTTATACCTTTTAACATAGCGTCACTCATATATGCTAGTCTATTTACACCTTCAATGTTTGCTCCCCCAGGTATATCTAAAATATCAAAAGTTTGACTATCACCAAGTATTTGCGTGTAATCAGATAATATTAAATCAATTTCAGAATCTAAATCAATACTAGAATCTGCTTTATAACGCTGCATTAATTCTATAATTTCAGAACTAACTACAGACATAGGTTTTAAATGCTCACCTTTCCAATTTATAGCGTCAAACTTTTCTTTTGACATTTTACCGTTAAGAAGAAGATAACCATCTAATCTAGACATACCTCTAAAGCCTTCTACTAAATTAGATTGCATTTTAAACATTTCTAAAATAGCAACTTCATCAACTACATACTTTCCGGTTTTAGGATCTTTTTTATTATCTTTTACCTGTGTAATTATTTCCTTTATTATAGTTTTAAATACTTTTTCATTAGCTTTGTTTGCAGCATCAATTTCAGTTTGTAAACCTTCTTCTTTAATTATTCTTTCAGCTTCTTTCTTAGTAATATCACCGTTAGCTATTCTTTTATTTAAATCTATTATTCTTTTAAACACGCCGGTATCTTTTTTACCAGACATTTTATTCATCATACGAACGTTTTCAAGATCTTCATAAGTAATGTTACCAGGTAAATCTTCTTCTGGTATACTTTTTAAATCTTTAACTAGTTGTTGATGTGCTTCATAGGCCTCGCCTTTTACACTACCTTCTTTTTTACCTTTTATATTTAAATATCTATTACCACTTTTAAATCCTAACCACTCAAACCCAGCTGACTCCATAAACTCTTTACCAAATATTTTGGTAAATACTGCTGCGTTTTTAATCATATTATCTCTAGCGGCTTTATTGAATCTTATATTACCTCCTTTTTGAAATTCGTCTGCTAGTTTATTTTGACCAGTACTTCTTAAATACTCTACAGTAAATGATTTAAATCTTTTTTCACCGGCGCTTTCAACTAATCCTTTATCGTACATACTAGAAACCCAATCTTTAATCTCTTGTGAAGCGGTTGGATCGTTTTGTATGACATCAATAACATCTTCCCAATTATTTGAATCTTCGTAGTCTTCCACTAAACGAATTAATCTACCAGTCTCAGTTTTAAAAATATCAGAATTTAACATCGAGGCATCTAAAACTTGTTCTCCACCATCAGGTAGACTAAACTTAACATCTTGCCCTTTATCTAGTAGTATACCTACTTGTAATACTTCACTTTGAGCAACACCGTTTTCTTTCTTAAATTCTTCACTAGAAACAATCTGCATAGCGGCATCGTCAAAAAGTATCTCAGAATAATGTTTTAACGTCGACTCTTGCAACATATCCATTCTGATTTTTAAGTGTATCTCAGCGTTTGATAATCCTTGGGCCTCTAACTCTGCTATTTCATCTGTCTTCAAAAGCCTTTCTAAAATTTGCTCTTTAATCTCTTCAGTAAATTCTTTCTTCTTTGTAATTGTATTACCAGCTTCAGTATCTTTAGGTTTTGCCTTTCCTTTTAATCCTTTAGATGTGTCTACACTACCTCTCTGCTCTATAACATCAACAAACTCAGGGAAAACTTTATTAAAAGTTTTTTGGTTCATATTGTTGTAGAGTGTTTCTACCGTTTCGGTTATCATATCTATATAAAGCTGAGTTGGTCTACCGTTTTTATTGAGCTTACCATCTTTTTTAGCAAGATCTCTAAGATTTCTCCACAAAGATTGTCCTAACTTCTTCATATCCTTAGTAGCATTAGGACCATATATTTCTGAAAAATCAAACTCTTTTAACAAGTCCGATTGTTTTTTAATCCAAGTGTTGTAGTTTTCACCTTCTACTTCAAAATCCATTACTTTAGCAAGACTTTCTCTAAGCGCGGATCTTTCATTAAAATCATTAAGTTTAGTTTCAATATCTAAAACATAATCTTGATTATAATCACTAATAGCGTCTTCAGTATTTGTAATTTGATCTCCAGTTAAAGCTTCAAGATCTAGTTTAAAATCCATTTGCATTTCATCCCAAATCCTTACTAACTTCGCCGCAGCAACACTTTCGTGACCTTGCGGGGTAGGAGTAAAGAAATAATAAGCACTAAAAGAATTACTTTTGTCCTCAAATACGTACTCTCCAGTTTCAGGATCTTTTCCCCTATTATAAGTTTGTAAAGCCTTAGCAAATTCCATCATAGCCTCTCCAATGAAAAACTCTTTTCTTTCGTCACTATGGCCAGGTTTAGTGTCATCGTATTTTCTTAATACTCTATCCATAAACGCGCCATAGTTGTTATACAAAAGCATATCTCTATACCTCTTTCCACCAGCTCTTACTTTGGCTTGCATTTCAAGATCGCCATCGGGGTTGATATAAGTTTCATGTTTTTTTATTAACTCGTAAAGACGTTTGTTTTCTGTATCTATTTGACCACCCTCTCCAGATGTTCTACCTTTAGGATATGGATTAGCTTCTTCAATAAGTATTAAATCAGATACTTTACCATCTTTTATACTGTTTAAAACATTTTGTGTAACATCACCATCAGTGTCGATAGAGGTTACAATGTTACCGTTTTTATCAAAATAAGTTTCAGTTGTAATATCAGTTGATCCTCCGGGAAGATTCTGTAAAAACTCAACCGCGTTGTCAACGTTCATTTCACTCATAGGTCTAAATCCGCCTATGACACTAACATCGATTAGACTAGTAAGCTCTTTTCCTATAGCAAGTATAGTTTTCCTATCTTCCAATGTTAGAGCATCTATAGCTAAAACACTAGTAGCGTCACTAATAGACGTAAAGAACTCTTCAATACCTGCTCGTGTTTTTAAGAAATCTTTACCAAATTCTTTTTCGTATTGCATTAATCTTTGACCGATCAAAGTTCTAATTTCCTGCATTTGAGGGCTTTTGGAATCTTTTAATATATTTAACACAGCGTTTTGAGCATTAGATAATTCTTCGTCGGATTTATAATAAAAATCCAAATGCTTGTCTTCGTGTGTTAAAGCATTAGCAGCAAACCTATCACCCTCATCGATGTTTCTATTTATAGCTTCGTCTGACCAAAAACAAATACCTTTACCTTCGTAACCTGGTATTATTTTTTGAATATCCTCTCTAGCCATAACAATACCATTACCCTTACCCCCAGCGAATATACTTAAATCATTAGCGTTTTCTACAGTTATACCATATTGTTTTTCTAAAGTACTTATAGCTTCTTGAGTTGTGTTGAAAACTTTAGCGTCAAAATCTTGGCTTTTAACAGGATCGTTGTTTATTTCATTAGCCCTATCTCTAACTTGTGTTCTGTAAGAATCTTTTCGCTTAGCTTTTTTCTTTATATTTTCTTGCTTAACTATTTCTTGTATAACAAGATCAAGCTCAGCTTTTGTTTCAGCACCATCTATTTTTTCATCATAGTTAGGGTTTTCGTTTTTTGCCTTTTTTTGAGCAGCGTTTAAATCTCTAACTTTAACGAGTTGTTTTTCTATTTCAACTTGAGCTTCTAATATCATTTTTACAGACTCAGTATCTGTTACAACTTTGTCTGTTTCGCTAAACATCTTTTCAGCAGCATCGAGCTGTATCATCAACTCTTCATATTTTTCGTCAGACATGTATCTAGGGTCAGACTCTGGCAGAGAATTTTCTAATTTATACTGTCCTTTTTGCTCCCTAACGTAAGCAATTATTCCTTTTGGATTTTTAATAGCAGCTATCTTAGAGCTTACTTCAGAATATACCATACTACTAGCTCTTGCCCCACCACCAATAAATGGCGTTGTTACACCAGCTGTTATCATTGAATTTAAAGTACTGTTCCAACTATGGTTGTAATTGTCTAAAGCAGTACCCACGCCGTATTGAGTTACTTCTTCTTGAAGTCCTTCTGTTACCATCTCCACACCAGTAGTTGTTAATATATCAGTTGCGTTTTTTACACTAACATTCTTACTTATGTCAGTAAGTATTTTTCTATACTTACCCTTCATAAATAGCTTAAAATAACCAGTTATATTTGATGGAACAAACTTAGCAAACTTACCAACAAAAAATACATTACTAACGCCTTCAAGAGCGGCATTAATACCACCAACAGTCATAGCTTCATCATAGCCATCTTCTCCAGAGTCGATGATGTCTAGCATGTAGCTAATTTTTTCATCCTTAGACATTCCCCCCCAGTTTTTACCAGCTGCATCTGCTTTTTGTTGAGCTTTAGTTTGCAGTATTTGCGACCAAGCTCCAGAAGCTTCAGCAACTAAAGTTGTTGTTCCAGCGGAAAATATACTTGATAGCATTCTAAAAGCCTGATCACCTAATGCTAGTTGCCAATTGTCAGAAGTTATATTTAACCTACCATCTTTAGTAAATAACTCAGAGTTAGGCTTAGTTATTTTATCTAAAGTTTCTTGGTATCGTTGAGATTCTAATAAATTACCAATCATTGACATTTCTTCAACTGTTATAGCTTCTAAGTACTTTTGTCTTAATTCTGATACTTTATATTTTTTTGCTGGAAAACTTATTTCTGGACTTCCACTCTTAAAATAAAAACCAGTTTGAAAATCTTCACTATCATAACCCTTTAAAGCGTCAAGTTTTTCTTTTAAACCTCGTATTCTATTACTCCCTTGCATCGCTGTAAACTCTTGTATCTCTTTTGGAAAAATAACTGTACTTCCTTTCGCGAAAGCCGTTAGTATATCACTACTAGCAATAAAACCACCAAACTCTTCTGTTACACCTTCTTCGTATCTTTTGTTTTGGATTTTATCTTTAAACAAACTATCAACAACAGCTGTTGTGTTAGTTAACATTTGCTTGTAACTAGCGTTGTTATTAAATATTTCGTTGTAAGCGTTGTCTAATTTTTGTGAGTAATTTTTTACAATCTTATTAATATCACCGCCTTTTGTTAATTCGTCTACGGCTTGTCTCCAAAGATCTTGTTGTTTTATTTTTCGTTGTTCACTTATAAGTTTAATGTTTTTCTTACCTTCATCGCTCTTCCAGTATTTGTTCATTAGATTTAAGTGAACTCTATGTGTATGATGGATTAGTTGTTCTGAATCAAGTTCATCAACTTTTAAAAATCTTCCACCTTTCTCGCCAGCTGAGTATACTTCAGGTAAATCAGCCTTTGCATCAGCCATAGCGTTAACATATGTATCAATATTAAACAGTGGATTTTGCTCTGTCTTATAAGCTATCACGTCATTTATAATACCGTTTAATCTTTCTGCTTTTTCAGTTGGCGTCTCATTATCCATCGTCCAAAGACCTTTCCATAAACCTAAATTTATATCTTCTTCTCCTTCTGGCGTTATAATTTTTATAGCATTAAACCCTGGTCTATCTTGAACAATTTTAATACCAAGTCCACTTAGTTTTTCGTTTAACTCTTTAGTTGCGTCTTCTTCAGATGGTTTATTTTTTGTACCACCATCTTTAGTGGGTTCACCAAAAAATTCAGGTTTAATATAAAAATCCTCGTATGGATCTTTTTTAACTTCTTCTGGTTTTTCTATGTCTTTAGCGGTAGGCGTTATATCAACCGGAGTTTCTGAATCCGAAGAAGTATCTTCCGATTCTAATTCCGTACTCTCGGGTGTTGCACTTTTCGACGTTGCATCCACACCCTGGTTTGCATCGCCGCTTGTCTTTCCCACTACTTCTTCGCTAGTAAATTCTTCTTCTGATTTATTTTCTATTTCCATTAGTTCAGCGTCTGATTTGCCTTCTTCAATAGCTGCTAATACTGCTTCTGCTTTTGTCATATAATTTTATTTACTATATTTCTTAATTAAGTTTTGCGCTAATTGGCTTATACCTTCGCTCATCCCTTCGTTTACAGCTGGACCATAAACGTCAACCATAATATCTGTTACGTATTCCGATACAAGTAATTTAAGTGCTTCCGCGTTATCAACGTCTTTCATCCACTCGTTGTCTCTTGGTAACTCATCACCAGTTATAGGGTTTATATAATACTTACTATTGTTAAGTCCCTCTTCATATTGCTCTGCAAATGATTTACTTCTACCATCAGCAGAAAGATCTGTAAAAGCTATACCTATTGTATCTTTATCTCCCGCTTCGCTAAAGTTATTTAAAATAGATCGTTTGATCCATTCTTGATCTAATGGCACATTAGAATCTTTATCTTTCTTTATTTTATTAGCCATATCCCAAACAAACTTTTTACTACCATATGGTTCCATTATTATAGGCGTAGACCCAAGATTTATATCAGCCACCTTACTTAACTCAAGCCACGACTCCTCTTTTCCATCACTTGGCATGGCAAAGTTTATATTACCATTATTATCTATACCAATTTTATTACCAACATCACCATAAACAATAGAATTTACCAAGAAATCAGATTCTTTAGTTCCTTTGTTTATGTTTGGTAAAGCATTTTTAAAATCTAATTTAGATTTTTTATAAGTATTTAACTGATCTCTTAAGTTGATAATAGATTTACTAACTCTTTCAATTTCATCACCAATAGTTAAAAACTCTTCACTACCTTTACTATGTTTTTCTTGCTCATTATAAAGTAATGCTGTTTCATTTTTAGCTTTTCTAAGGAACGATCGTAATTCAAACTGCATACCTTCAGGCGTCCAAGTTGGATCATTAAAATCGTTTTCCGTGTACTTGTTTAAACCTTCTAAAATACTAGTCGTAAAACGAGATTGCTCTCTTTGATTATTATTCATATTTTCTTCTGTCATGTTTTAAGTTCTATTATCCACCATATTTGAATCCAAATTTACCAAACTGAGCACCAACTCCACCACCAGGTAACGCACCGCTTGCAAGTCCACCAACTGCACTACCAATACCACTCCACATATCACTTTTAGCTTGTTGTTCTGCTCCTTTTGCACTACTCAATCTATTTGCTGCCATCGCAAAAAGCATATTAGTTTTTTCTTTTTCTAAAGTACGTGCGTCTGACGCTCCTCCTAATCTAGTCATGTTTGCTTTCCAATCACCCGCTCTTTCTTGTTGTTGAAGTTGACCGGCTTGTTGAGCGGCAGCCATTTGGTTTCTAGCTTCTTGTTGTCCAATAGACGCGGATGCTTGTTGTGTTTGAAGTTGACCTTGGTTAGCCATTGCTTGCGCAAGTCCAGCCACTCCAGAACTACCAGCTGCTCCAGCCATATTTGACATTATATTTGCTCTTTGCTGTTGACCTTGTTGTGCTTGGAATTGAGCTTGCTGTTGGTTTACAGTTAAATCCTCCATTGTGTTTTGCATATTAGCATAAGGATTTTCAACATCTTTATATAAGTTACTAGTATCTAAATCCATAAACTTCTTTCTCTGAGCATCATATTCACCTTGAGCGGCTTTTGTTTCTGCTTTTCTTTTTCCTCCCCAATCATAAGCACCTATAGCTTGTATCGCTCCACCTATAAATTTAAAAGGACTATTTTTGATATTTCCTGACATAATATATTTTTATTTATTTATAATTACATTTTTTATACATTATTTACTACTTTCAACCCAATCAGCTCCAATGGCAAAAAGCTCTGCTTGTTCTTCAGAAGAATTAGCTAATTTAACTTTTGAATAATAACCGAGTAAACTACTGAGATTCACCTTGTTATCTTTACTAAACATGATAAAATCTCCATCTGACGGTATCCCTCTTAATAAAATAAGGTCATCATCCATGTCAGCGAATATCATTGTAACATTACCGTCCCACGGCATAATACCGGTAACGGGTCCTATGAGCACAACGTTTTCCCTAGTATTTGAATCATGGGGAGTTGTTGTTGATTCCCATGGAGAACCAGTAGGACTATTTGGAATACCAACTGGATTTGTTGGAACATAGTAAACCAGATCATCAAGCTGTACGGACACATTGATATCGTGATTAAAAGTTAAAGTTATTATTGCCATATTATTTTACTGTTATATAAATCGTTTTTGTTTCACTTACCGTATCACCGTCAGCTAAAGTGTATTGTATTTTATCTTTTCCTGTAAAACCTTCATTAGGCGTATATAGTTTTTGCACGTCTGATCTAGAACCAAGTGTTGCTGAAAAAGGACCAGATACTATAGCGGAAACTAATGAGTTTTTATTGTAAGATACAACATCTTCATTCATAAAAATTTGCACTGAAGAATTCTTTCCGACTTCAATATATCTATCGATAATGGGAGGGGTTTTAGATATAAATAAATCTGGATCTAACGTGAACGTTACGTCTTCTTGGCCAAAAATAACATTACTTAATTTTGTTGTTACTGTTATTTCTGAATCTCCACTTTTGTCAAACGTAAATGTTCCAGAAATCGTAGATTTATTTCCTTTAAAAATACTAACCTCTGTATTTTTTGGAAAAACAACACACTCTGATAATTCAACGATATTACCTCTTATACCAGTAATGTCAGCACTATAACTTCTACTAAATGTTAATGTTGTTTCTTTTTCAACTATATGATGGCTAGTTGTCGTTATACTTTTACCACAATCTACACTTTCTAATGTTGAGGTAAAATCAAAACCACTAGCATCAGTACCACTAACACTCATACCAACGTGCAAATCATTAGTGTTTTCTAGTTCAAATTTATTTGTTAAAATATCTAGTTCTTTATCGCAATCGTCACAAGGTTCCTTTAGATGTTCGTCTAAATCTACACTTTTAAATACTGTTTTTGTTTTTGTAACACTACCAGTTAGTTGCATCCCAATTTCTAACGCAGTTGAAAGATTAGCTGCTGATGTCGTAGTGCTATCCGCTAAAAGAAGTTCGTTTCTACATTCTTCATCTTGTTTTTCCCCATTTTTTACTACTGTTCTATAAATAACACTACTATCAGATATTAAATCTTTTAATTGTAATTTATCAACATAATAATTATCACTCCCACTACTTCTACTAATAGTCATAACATGAGAAAAATCGTATGTATTCACAGCAGAATTAGGTTTACCTTGAATTGTAGAGGTATTGGTTGTAGTTGAAGAGTTAGTAATACTTGAAGAGGAATTAGTAAAACTAATAGTAGGATTTTTATATTGCCAAAAAGATGTTTCTACAATTCCAGTATGAATAATATTTAAACCGTTATTATAAGAGCCGGATGTATAGTAAGCGGTAGATGCTGTTGGCATTATTTTTACCGTATATTTTTCTTCAGTTTTTCCACTTACAATTTTTGGTACTTCTTGTTCTAAAATATAAGGTTTGTCTATTATAATATTTTTTAGTTTTCTTTTTAATATACTACACCCCGAACTATCTTCTATAGATATATCAACCACTGGTTTATTCTCACCAGATATCTTTAAAATTATCATCCCTCCGTTAGCGCTAACACTTAACTTATTAGCGGTACTAGAATATTCTGTATAATTAAAGTCTGTCTGTAATGCAAATGTCAAGGCATCGTGTCCATTTATAGAAACAGAGGTTATTAATTTTTGACTAGGATAGTGTTTTCCTATAGCATATTTCATAGTACCATCTTTATCAACGTATTCACTAAACTCTTTAGGACCACGGTTTATTATAGACAAAGCATATTCATTGGCGTTTCCAGCGTTTTCAAACAATCTCAATCCATCATCATTTAGTTCACCTGTATTATATAAACTCTCAACATACTCTTTATCTTCGTTAACTTCAATAGGAATGTCATTTAAAAAACTTGGTGGAACATAACAATTTGATGTCGAATATATAGAATTAAAAATAGAATTTTTCGAATTACTAATATCCTCTTCAATGCCCACAATAAACAATGAGTCCCAATCAAGGTTTTCAGAACCACAAGGCACTCCATTACCACATCTCCATTTGTCACCTAATTTAGGTAACGATGTACCTATAAGATGATTTTTTATTTCTATTGGAGTTACTTCATATTTTAATCCAAAAGACTGTATTTCACAATTTAATAATATTCCATCATCATTAAATATAGGGAGTGTAGAACAAGGGCACGAAAGAGTATTATATGTTTTTTGTTGATGCTGTTTAATAATCTCACCTTCTCCAAACCCTTCCTCATCACAACACTGGCAGTTGCCTCCACAATCTTTATATATATTACCATCACTACATAAACAATAAGGATTTCCATTAGGATCGTTTCCCGCTATCTTATCTCTACCGGCGTTTATTTCATCACAACAATCACAATTACCATCACAACCACTATACAATCTACCATCGCCACATCTACAGTGGGTGTTTCCAAGAGGATCACGTGTTACAAACTCTTTTCCACTAGTTGGTATGTTATCACAACAATCACAATTAGACCCACAGTTTACATATAGCACCCCAAGACACATACAATTAGCTCTTCCATCGCTACTATAACCTATAAGTGCTTTTTGTTCTTCTTGAGAACCGCTATCCCCTATTGAGATATCACCACCTGCATGTATTGAAGTATAGGATTTTCCGTTTGACATATTTATTTAATTTATTTATTGTTAACAATTGTAATCACAAGTACACATAGGATCTATGGTACACCAATAACTATAGAAAGGTGAAGCTGGGTTACAACATCCAGTAGATGGAATGTTACCACATTGAAGCTGGGTATCATTAGCACATCTTTCCCAGAACCCAAGATAAGATCCAACTCCTAAAGGTGGTATTCCTATAATTCCATTATTTTCACAATCTATGATTCCATCCCATATATCATCAACCTGTTGAGATGTTAATACCGTACCATCTGGAAGTGTATTTGTTGTGCCATGTAGAGCTTGTCCTAATTGTAGAGCATCACTTGCTTTGGAGCAGTTAAGATAATAATAATTATCTATATAAAAAACTCTAGGATTACTACAAGCACCACCACTAAACACCATTTCATAAAGCGTACTATTATCGTATTCACCAAGATATGGCATAGGGTTCGCAGCAGTGCTACACTCACAGTTATCTGGAAAGCTGAAGGTATTATTGGAACAATAAACCCAAGGATTCTGTAACATCAAATTGTAATCATATATAGGGAATCCTGTAGCATTAAATATATTAACTCCATTGCTATCTACTGGTGGATCATATAAAGCATACATATAATTACCATTATACTCAACAACATCACCTGCTGAGTAAGTAACATTAGCATCATACGTTGGAGCACCAGTAACATTACATGGACCGACAAAAGAAGCACAAGCAGCTTGACAGGATGTTAAAGTAGGGTATTGACCTCCTGGTCCGTTAACTACGCCACAACCAGTACCTAAACAATCATAAGTTAATACCACATTACAAGCAGCCCAACAAGACGCTAAATTAGGGTATTGACCACCGCTACCTGCAACACCTACACAAGTACCTTGACCATCACAATCAAATGAACTTGGAACTATACAATTTGCTTGACAAGCCACTAAACCATCACCTGGATTACCTCCAGAATTAGCATCTGTATACTGTCCACTACCATTTCCTGGATCAACACAATTTGCTGACCAAACACCCATAGTAGATTGAGAAATTTCACAATCCCAACTTTCAGGTGGTTGAGGTGCACAAACAGGATCTAACATACATTGGAAGTACGCTCCAGCACCTTGATAGAACCCCGTACCATTACCTGGATCTATACAATCACCACCACCAGAATTATTTGCAATACAATCAAATGAAACGGGGAATTGATTAGAACAATTAGCTTGACAATCAGCTTGAGTAGCAAAAGGTCCAATAACAGGACCAACGTTAATACAATTAGCCATTCCATTAACATTAATGTTACACTCCCAAGTATCAGGTTGACAAGCGTAACTTGCCTGACAGTCAATTAAAGCGTCAGCTCCCGTAAAAAATCCTGTACCATCTCCAGGATCTACACAATTTCCAGCGCTAGTGACACTAGCTGCAACTAAAGTTGCAATAGTTGAACTTGCTGCACCTGGCGCTAACACTGGTGTAGTAGCACTTACATTTATTACGTTGGCAATTGGACCTCCATATGAAGGACTTGATTGTCCCGTGGCAGTTGCGAAACCAGCGGTAGCAACACTTGCGTTCGCCGCGCCTGGTGCTAACATCTGCTGAATTCCACCACTTACCCCGCTAGGACTTGCGATAGTTGCTGATGGTGTAGCTGCTGATTCAACACCCGTTGTAGAAATAAGAGCTTGCGGTCCTGTTGATATTGGTATTCCTGGTCCTGTCACTGGTGTTCCTGATCCTGGTCCTAATACTGGTCCCACTGGGCCACTAGCAACAGTACCACCTGCTATTACCGCGCCACCAGCGCTTACAGATCCTAGTGCTGGTCCGCCTGATGTTCCTGGTCCCGTTGGTCCTGGTCCCCCTGGTCCTGGTCCAGTGGTAACACAATTATATGTTACTGGAACTGGACAGTTAGGACATGAAACCGTTGCGTTACCAATACCTTGGTAAGAAAATTCTTTAGGATCTATATTTCCAGCTGTACCATCATTTAACCATTCCGTTGTTACACCTTTAACTTGACTAAACCATTTTCCTTCTTTATCCCAGAACTCCATTTGTCCTAATTCTTGATTGTCAGAGATCATTTCTAACGCATACCAACCTTCTTTAGGTAAGTTATCATAATAATTAGGATTGTCTATAGTTTCTTGTGTAATTCTAGATTGAGAACCTTCGTAATTTAAGGTAGAAAAACTTTTTACAACGCTTGGTAAGTCGTTTAATAAAACATCAACAGTTGATTCTATAAAGGAGCCATAAAATCTATTTCTTAATTCATTTGAATGATGTTTATAAAGTTCACCACCGCTAAAAGTATAATAATTACCGTTAAGACTAAATCCGTTTTCTTGAACAAAACTTTTAAAACTAACCCATCCTTTTGATGGTTCACTATAACTTATAGTTTTATTATAACCTGGAATAAAACTAGGGTATATAATCATTGGCAAATCATGCCAAAGCCCGTTAGAAGCAAAAGTTAAATTGTACTCATCTTTTTTATCGTCAAAACTTCCAATTAATTTTTGATACGGACCTTTAAATTCTGGTAAATTATCAGAAAACCAATCTTTCATACCAATATCAGATATTGGTGTTATACCATCCCCAGACAATCTAAGCACAGCGCTTTTACTTGCATCAGTGAAATAAGATCTATAAGAATCAGAAGCAAAAGATTCTGGATTGCTAGATATTCCATATTCTCCTACAAAAGGTTTTACATTACCAAGAACTCTATTTGTTGAAACTAAATTTGTATTACCATCAGCGTTAAACAAAGCGTCTTTATTTGCTAAAACTTTTAATACTCTGTCTTCACAATATGCTACTAAATCAGAGTCTCTAGTTTGTAGTTTTTGTATGCTTCCATACGTTGGGTTAGTGTCTTTAGTAATTTTTTCAGCCATAATAAACTGATTCAAATTATTAACACCACTATTAGAGTTATATAATCCAGACCATATAAATCCATTTTTTCTTCTTTCTTCTAAATAAGGTTCTTCTAATGTTGTAGATGCTTTTGGACCGTTATCTATAGTAACTTGATTATAATCATCTCTAATTCTATCAGATTCAACACCATTTCCAAATGAATAACAATTAAACCAAGGTAGTTTCACCATTAAGCTATGAACACCAACATGTCCTAGGGAGTTGTTACCTACAAGTTCGAACCACCATTCTCCAGTTGGTTCTTGGTAACTATTAGACCCTACAAGCGCTTCGGTTGAACTACCATCAGCTCTCAAGAACATTATATAAGAACCATTAGGTGGAACTGTTTGAGGATTTGCTGCTGTAGTATCACCCAAAACAACACCATTAACATCCGCTAATTGCACAAACCTATCATAAGCCGCATGAACTCTTATATCAAAACGATTATTATTACCACTACCACCATCTAACTGTATTGCGCCTAAATTATTACCTGGTGGATTTGGACTATCCCAACACCATACGTAAGAATTTTTTCTTATATCTTTATTAATAGCTCCAACATGCTGTTCTATTGTTTCGTCGTTTAAATATATAGGATATGCTTGGGATGCCTCGTGATATATATCTAAACCAACATCTTCTTTTGGTTCAGTTTCCCATATAGCTGGATTTGTACTTGAATATTTTGTTGAATTATCATTATCAAAAACTTCTAATTCTACAATTTCCCATGTTACACTACCAGGTGTTCTAGTTGGATTACCATTAGCGTCACGTCTTTTGAACCACGGTATAACTGTTTCTGTTTTTAATACAGTTCCATTGTGCCATTGCCAAGCTCCACCTGGATCATCATATCCAGAATACATACCATCTGCTCTAATACCCGGTGCAACAGTTGTCCACGGGGCAGCGGTACTTGGATCTTGAGCTAGTGGAGTAGCTGTATGATCGTGATGAGGTGGAAGGGTTGGATCATTAGTTGGTAAGTAAAAGTGAGGACCTACAGATCCTAAAGCACCTCCATTACCACCACCACCAGCACCATCGTCGTGCACTTCAGCAGAAAAAGCAAATCTTCTTCTTTTATTTTCTGCCATATCCCACTCTCTATTGATTATAGGGTATTGGTAATGATGAGTAAATGGGTTAGTTTGAGACGCGGCACTACCACTACCACCAGCCCTTCCGACTGAATATGTCGGAGAAATTATTCCTCCACTGCAATGTATGAGGGAATACGACCAACATTGTAGTGTCCCAACACATCCCCAGTTGTTAATAGTCGGGCCAGTTATATCTCTAGAAACAAAATCAAACATTTCCTTACCTACCTTACAGTACCAAGGACCAGGAATGGGCCAGCAACCACTACTTCCAAATGCAAAGCTTTGCTTATGATGGGGATCAATGAAATAATCTCCAAAAAAAGCATAGTTAAAAAGTAAAATTCCTTTATCATTATCTGTAGCTGTATCAAAACCTTTGTCACGTAACCACAAGGCAGCGTTGTATCCTGTTGGTGGTGTAGTTTGATCAATTGTTTTATATATAACTTTACCAGGATCTTCTCTCCATCTCCAAAGTGTACCTGGTTGAGTTAACTTTACTATAAAAGCAATATCATCAGCATGCGCGCCAGCATCATCTATAAGAGTGTGGTTTGAAAGCGAAGTAATAGGACTTTTAAAATCTAAAGTAGTGTCTTCATGTTTATTAGCACCTAAACCAGAATAAGATAAGTGTATTACGTTTTCTGTAGCATCTATACCACGTGATCTAAATATTCCACCACCATTACTTACGCCGTGACCAGCGAGTCCACTACCTGGGGCTTTTATTTTGCCTATACCAGAGGTGTTTAAATATGACTGGTTACCACTTTTTTGGTAAGTGTTTATAGGGAAAATACTCATACTTTTGCCCGTATACCATTTACCACCTCTAGGACCATTACCTTGAGTTCCATTAGGAATCCCCCAACAAAGTCGATTTCCTTGATCAGCCCAACCTGACGGATCGTGATAAGAAAGAACTTTTTTTGGCAACCAACCAAGTCCTCCTGATCCTGTGCCTTGGCGCGCGGGTCTAAAACCTTCAACTTTATCTATAAACCAACCAGACCCTTGACTACCACGGTCTGCTCCTCTTTTACAGTTACTAGCCATTTGCCAGTAAGTTCTACCGTTAGCTTTACCAGCATTTGGATATCCAGGCGTGTAATGCGTAAAGTCTTCAGCTTGATCTCTACTTATAGAATTTTTATCATACCCATATCCATCCCAACTATTATTAGCTTGTTTTTCATAAGGTGCTATGTATTGTACTTGCATGGCATCTACCGTTTGCCAACCTGTAGTAACGCTAGTGTTAGCACCTAATAGGTCTATAATGGTATTATCTTTTAATATTTTAACAAAAAATCTCCCTTCAAATTCAGGTTTGTTTTCTTCTATTCGTCTTACTATTTCTATCCTACATGACTCTTTATTAAGAAGTGTACCGTCTGTAGTGGTAATATTCATATCAGCACCAAACTTAGTTGTTACATATATTTGCCAAAAAAGAGTTGTTACATCTTGTTGAATTCTTTTTATTTTATACCACTTAGATACACCAGAATTAGTTCTAATTCTAAGCCATGTATCATAAATACCTTTATTAATTAATTGTTCTTTTAAACCAGTTGTTGTAAAATGAACATCTTCAATTGAAACCATAGAACCGTCAACTAGTGGGTAACCCACTCCACCACTATCACCAATGATAGTGTGCCCTACATCATCAACAGCTACACCTATATACGAGTTAACAGTTTTTACAAATCTAGGAGCTTCGTTTTCTATAGCTATTATTTTGTATCTAGCTGGCTCGTGTACTGGATTTGATGAATTGTGTTCTTTTTTAAGAATTAAATATGTGTCTTCGTCAAGCTTGTTTCTTTCTGCAGATGGAAAAGATAACCAAATATTACCATCAGCAGCATCATACCAACGATCCATCGCTACGTTGTAATACTCGTTAGAAGTTTCTTTTACAAAGAATTTAAAGTGAGTAGCCCAAGTAGGTGGATTATTTTTTAACCAAACTATTAAATTACTTTTCTTGTCTGAATTAACTTTTTTATTAAAAACTGAAGCTTCATTAGAAGGACCAGTTCCACCTCTTGTATCTTCAGAAAAAACAGGGGTTTCTCTACCATATTCATCTATATAAACAACACCTATTTGATATGTCCTTAATGTTTTTATAGATTTAGCGGGGTTAAATATTAGAGGTCTCTTTGAAGGACCGGCGTCTACTTCTTCTGGCAAAAGACTCCCAATATCCCAAGATCTAATTTTTGCGGATATACTAGGTTTTATTGTACCTGAATTATCTTCTAAATTATAGTTTTGTAAATAATTTCCATATACTAACCTATTACCAACTATTTCTTGTGCTAACGCTTTTCTTGGAACGTTATCCCAAGGTCTTAATAATTGATTTGACGGTAATACAGCATGGATCATTTCCGATGTAATTGGAAAATATCCTTTTGTTATTCCTTTTATTCCACTATTTAAAGGATTCCCAACCGGTATAGGTCCAACAGGAT
>Ga0098060_1000358_pt1 | contig 21399 bp, 38 predicted proteins | sample 21_taG_FD_77063 | JGI IMG/M metagenome (GOLD analysis project Ga0098060, IMG submission 77063) | Marine viral communities from the Subarctic Pacific Ocean - 21_ETSP_OMZ_AT15319 metaG | ecosystem: Environmental > Aquatic > Marine > Oceanic | place: Pacific Ocean | collected 2015-01-19 | reverse complement strand
TGAGAGGGAATTGATCCGGTTGGTGATGCTGGGGGCTTTATAGCCCCAGCTGCCCCGCCCCCAGCTGGCAGCTGGAAAGGTTGCCGGTTGGTGGCGCGACAGCGCAAACAACAAAACGAGAATGAAAAACGAAAACAAAAACAATTGGGTTGAGATTCACGACCTTTGCGAGAACCCGCCCCGCGTGTACTTGGCCAAAAGCGTCGAGGATTGCAGCGATAAAACCGACCAGCTGGCCTACACCGAAGCTGTGAGGCTTGGTGAAACGATCACCGTTGGCTTGGTGATCGGTTGCCCTTATCGGTTTACAGCTGAAGGGAAGGCAAACAACGAACAGAACCTAGATTCGGGGATGCCGCGAGTTTGGGGGCCAAGCCTAGCTGAAGGGAAGGCGCAATGAAAAACGAAATAAAACCACCACGCCACCCGCACCAAGACGGCGACAACGAAAAGAACTTGGCCCAGCTAACTGGCGAGCTGGAACGGTTGGAGAAAGCCGTATCGGGTCGCAAGCCGCCGACAATCCTTCACGGGCGGATTGACCATCTGCACCAGCTGATTACAAAGAAAGATACGCGGCGAACTACTATCATCAAATGAGCAAGCCAAACAAAAAACCCCGCGCCTTGGTCAGCTGGAATACTGGCGAGCGCGTTCACAAAAGCGGGAAGGATTACGACCGAAAAAAGTTGAGGCGAGAGCTAAACCGCGAGGCGATAAATCGTAACTAAAAGAGAGATGAGAAAATCAAAATATCAAACCTACATCGTGACGCGGGGCCGATCCTCTTATGAGCAACGCGCTGAAAGCCGCGAGGACTTAGGGCGCAAGCTGGCCAAGCACGCGGAGGATTTCCCCAACTCGCACCCCGTCACCGCAATCCGCGAGGGGAGTTTGCAAGCTGAGTGGATGGGCGAGGAAAAAAAGTTTTGGCAGAGCTAAACTTCAGCCAAAAAAATCGTAATAGATAGCAACGGGCAGCGATGCCCAACAACAACAACAACAACGAAGGAAAAACAAATGATTAAGACACTTAACGAATACGACTTCCGCAGAGCGTTTGAAACGCTGCGACCGGAAAACTTCTCTTACGAGGGGCTGGGCATTCTCTTCAATTACTTTGAAGAACTTGAAGAGGGAACCGGCGCGCCTATCGAGTTGGACGTGATCGCGATTTGCTGCGAGTACGCCGAAGAAACCGTTGATGATATTGCAGAAAATTACTCGATTGATTTGAGCGACTGCGAGGACTTCGACGAAAAGCTGGCAGAGGTTAGAAATTATCTTGAGTACAACGGGGCCGGAATCTGTGGGGTTACTTCGTTAGGCGAACGCCTCGCCGAAAAATACGCAACGATCGTTTATCCAACTTTCTAAAATGAAACTCGCACAACTTTTGGCCGATGCAGCTGGGGCCGTCTTAATTTTAGCAGCTGGGGCCGCGCTATACTGCGGCAAAGAGATATTGGTTTTTTTGAGCAACTAACAACAAAACAGAAAGGAAAAAATGACAATAGAACTAACAGAGCTTGAGTTTGAGAACATTGCCCACGCTTTGCACTTTGCTAATCGGCACGACACCAAAGAGCAGCCGCATCGCTTCAACTACGAGAGGCTGGACTATGCAACCCTTCAGTATTTGGAGCATCGATTTCACCTTGAGCGAGAGGGTTTATATCCGAAGTTTGAGGAAGGGAAGACTGTTTATTCAAAGCACTACGGGCCTTGGGGCGTAGAAAACGACTCTTTCGACGTAGTAAAGCGGACAGAGTTTTTTGTTTGGCTAAAAAACGAACGAGGTGAAACGGCCAAGCGTAAAATTTCGAGTGTTGGCGGAAATGAATGCACTCGGTGGGGTGGTAATTACATCCAGCCCTAAATTAAAAAACTAAACTAACAACAAAAAAATCGTAAGGAGAAAATGATATGAGTATGCAACGCATATATCTAGGGGCCACGGTGGACGTGGCAAACTTAAAGGACGCCTACGAGGCGTTGAGTATGGTGGACGGTTTGGAGATCGTCACCACAGCCCCAGCGCGTGAGCGTCGGGGGTCTAGGCTGAACCGCGAGCCGGTTCGGCGGGTTGCGCCGGTTAAGAAGGCTAGCGCGAAGTACGGCAATCCGAGAGTTAAAGACCCTCGCGCCGTTTTCTTCACCAACGGGCAGCTGGATATACCAGCCACGCTTCGTCGGATGGGTCTCTCCAAAAGCCAGCTGATGGCTATGGAGACCAAAATGGGAACGCTGGAGTACAGCGTTAAGCGTTCTCTGCTGAACTTTCAGCGGGAGATCGAACCCAAGCTCGGCCAGCTGAAGAACCAGCTGGGGGAATTGGAGGTGGCTGCGTGAACAAAGCTTACCTCATCGACCCTCACAACGCCGAAGTTGTGGGGGTTGAGATACCTCAAGACGATCACGTCAAAATCCAAAAGCTGATCGGGTGCGACACCTTCTCTACCGGCGGCTATCTGGATACGGGCGACGTGGTTTTTATAGATGACGAAGGTTTATACAAAGCCACGCATTTCTTTCGGATGAAAGGATTGAACGGCGGAATGCCGTTAGCTGGTAAAGGCATCGTGCTGGGTAGCGACGGCGAAGGCGGATCAGCTGACGTTAAGATCACCGAAGCTGATTTATTGAATCGGGTTCGCTGGGTGTATGCAATGGACACAAACGGCAACGTGCTTTTTGACGTGAAAGCGTCAGTTCAAGGGCAAGCTGAAGAAACGGCGGTAGTACGCTTATGACACCAGAAGATTGGGGTAAGTGGCTCGACAGTATGAGCAAGCTATCGGTTGCCCAGCTGTCGGATGAGCTGGCCAAGCAGACCAGCAAACGGATCGCGGAACACAGCGAGGCATCGGCCAAGACTAGGCCGGTGTCTCGCGATGACTCCGGTAATGTTTACGACGCAGCTGATACCAGCGGAGCAGCTGGTTACTGGACGGGAGGTGTGCAATGAAAGGCCAATCTATCTGGCTCGGCCTCAGAACGAACAAACTGAACGGGTGCGGGGGGTATCTCAGAAGAACGGGTTGGTTTAAGTGTAAACTCGACAGCGCAAATAATCCAAACGGGTTTAGCTGGATGAAGTATATGCACCTAAAAGAAACCGACAGCCCTTCTTACGCAGCTGCTCGCTTCTCCTCTCGGCTTCGTCGGGTTGGCTTTGTTGGTTCACTCAGCTGCATAACCGATGAGGACTACGCAGCTAGGATTCCAATGAAGGTGGCCCAATGGAGGGATACCTTTTTTATATCTGGGTGCGGAGTTGTAGACCAAAGCGGCAAAAAGAGGGAAATCGTTCCAATGAGCGGCGGCGGGGGGGTGTTGGTATGAGTGTGACCATATCCAAGACCGGAGTAATCAACGGGCGAGGCAAGTGGTTTCGCTGGGTCAGCTACCTAACAGCTGAAGAACGTGCAGAAGTTCGTAACGGTGGCGTTGTGTTGGTGCGGGATAACAACCCGCACCACACCACCACAGACTACAAGCTGGTCACGTTTTACGAAGGAAAATATCAGCACCGTAATTATTACGGGGAGGTGAATATATGAGCAGAGCAATCAACATCGCGAGGACGAGAGAGATCGCCCTCGGCGTTCAGCGAGCGCACAAGTTCAAGTGGGTGAGCAAAGAGTTCATCGACCGGATGGAAGCTGAACACATTATGAATGTGCAGCGACGTGTGCGCGAGCTGCCAAGCAGAGGGAAGACAATCAAATGAGCAAAAAAATTAAATTCGACAAGCGAAGTAAACGCTCTGCCTACGTTACGGTGAACGGAAAGACTATATACATAGAGGACTCTCCAGCTACGGAAGGTTTGTATATGAGTGTTTGGAAGGACAACAAGTGGGGGAGAGCTGGAGATGCTATATCCCTTCACTCATCGGAAGCTGGGATTTACACCGAATCAGAATGAAAACTCTAGCAATCACAGCGGGGTTGGCGGCACTAGCCGCCAGCCTCTTCTCCACCAGCGAGAAGCCAGCTGCCAAAGAGGTTGTCGCCAGCTGGTACGGCGAGAAGTATCGGGGGAGGCCAACGGCCAGCGGTCGCTTGTTCAATCCCGATGAGATGACAGCGGCTCACCGCACCCTCCCCTTTGGGACGAGAGTTCGATGCCAGCTGGGGCCAAAGTTCGTGGTGGTTACGATCACCGACCGAGGCCCGTTCGTCCAAGGCCGCACTCTGGATTTGTCCAAAGCTGCCTTCAGTAAGCTGGCCAGCTGCGAGGCGGGTTTGCTGAAAATTAAAATGACCGTCTTGAAATCCTCAAAATAAGATGTCACTTTTGCGGGGCGTCGATTTTTTCCTTCGACGTTTTGTTGTTACCCTCACCGGCTCCGGCTGGTGGGGGTTTTTTTGTCGAGTAGTTCCCAAGCGTCGAGATACTTGAGGTGTTTTCCCGAAGGCTGGCCGTCTTTGCGAAAAGAGATTGCGAATGATTTTACTTTCAGACAGCTGACGGGAATGACCAACACCCAGCCTCGATCGTAAATGTAGGCAATCACAAAGTCGCAGTCTTTTTTTGTGAGCGGGGTGATTAACCCGCCCGACCGCTTGCAGCAGCTAATCACATACCTCGGCACGCTTCCATTGAGTTGTATCTTGCCCGTTGTTTTGACTTGGATTCGCAAAATTTTACCGCCCTTGGTTGCGATGATGTCGAAGGCGTCCGAGTTGTCGGGGGTCATCTGGTTGTAAACTCCCCAACCTCTCAGCATTAACTCGCTGGCAATCGCCAGCTCTCCAGCTGAACCTAATCGGATACGGGCCGCGTCTACTTGCGAACCGTTGGTTGTTGCCAGTTTGTTTCTAACCACCGCCACGTTGAACGTGCCCCTTCGTCCAAGCTGATGCGGTGTTGCCATCCCAGCCGATTGAGTCTCGTCGAGTCCATCACTTTTCGGGGAGGGCCGTCCGGCATAGCCGGATCGAACGTAAGCGTCAGCCGCTTGCCGCTAGTCTCAACGATTAGCTCGGCCAGCTGGCGGATCGTACATTCCTCCCTCGTTCCCACGTTTAGAAAACCGTTCGGCTCACAGTCCGAAACATTAACTCGCTTTAAACAGAACGCGATCGCGTCAGCGAGATCGTCAACGTGCATAAACTCACGCTTTGGTAAGCCGGTTCCCCAAAGTTCAATCACGCTGCCGTCCATAGCTTCGTATGCCTTACGCATAAGCGAGGCGACGGCGTGCGATTCTCCCATCCTAAAATTATCGTGTGGCCCGTACTGGTTGGGCGGCATTACTGAATAGAAGTTGTCGCCGTACTGGTGGTGGTAAGCGTTGCACAACTCGATACCAGCTGTCTTGGCCAACGCATACGGCTGATTGGTTGGCTCGTATGGCCCAGTCATCAACGACTCCTCGATCATCGGTTGCAGCGCGTCACGCGGATAGATGCAGCTGCTTCCTAGTAATATAAATTTCTTCAGCCCGTACTTGTGAGCCGCCTCGATCCAGTTCAGCTGGATGGCTAGGTTCTCGCGAATGAAGTCAGCGCGGTGGGCGTTGTTGGCGTGGATGCCTCCCACTTTTGCAGCGCACAAAACCACAGCATCGGGTTGATACTTTTGTAGCACGCGCTCGGCTGAGTTTGGCAGCGTGTAGTCAACTCGCTCGTCAACTTGCAGCGGCTCCAAGCTGGAGGATTGGTGAAGCCGACGAAGAACAGCACGCCCCACCATTCCGGTGTGGCCAGCTACGAAAACCTTCAGCTCAGATTGAGCCGGTTGGCTGTCCCGTTGATAAGATTGTTGATCCATCAATCTTAACGTAACTATGCTTCTTCTGGATCGTGCCTCGATCTAGGCCAGCTGATCCTTCTTCTTCTTCATCTCTTTTTATACAGACAAACTCGCCTTTGTCGTTCGTAATTTTTGTTTTTAAAATTAACCCGTCTTTTAAAAGGTAGGTAAACAGATATGTTTCAACGCAGAACAACCAGCTTGATTTTTTAAGAGACTCCAACTTGTGGTTGTCGATCATCATTTCATTGCCGAACCTCTGAATTTCATTGAGCGATATGTTTCTGCATTTAGTTTCGTAAACCCCCACCAGCTGTTGGGTTCTGTTGTCAATGGCTATACCGTCCACTCTGGAATAGTCGCTTGAAGGTTCGTACACTCGCCACGTTGGGTGAGTGGCGGCGATAATCTTCACCACCTCACCCTCATACTCCTTCGCTTTATCTTTTCGGCTACTCATTACCAACTCTTGTTGCGCGACCATACTTGTCCTCGATTCTTTGGATGTCCTCCTCGTCGGTGATGTCTCCCACTTGAACCTCAACAATTACAGCTGGCTGGTAGCTGTAGTTGGCGATGCGATGTAGCGCACCCTTTGGTATGTAGATTGATTCATTCACACCGAGAGTTTTCTCCATATCATTCAACACTACATTAACCTCTCCGGCTACAATCACCCAATGCTCCGCTCTGTACTTGTGCTGCTGTAAGGAGGTAGCTTGATCCGGCATCACAACCAGCTGCTTGGTTTTGTGGTTCGGCCCGTCACCGATCACTTCAAAATATCCCCAAGGCTTTGCTTTCTTGTGAATCATTTCGGGTATGTTTTGTCTATCTGGTGGTCAACCATTCGCTGAACCAGCTCTTGAAATTCGACAGCTGGCGACCAGCCCAAGTCGGTCTTGGCTTTCCAGTAATTGCCGCGCAACGCCCACAATTCATTGGGCCGCTTGAGCCGCTGATCTATCTCGACGAACTCCTCGTAATCGCCCAGCCCCACATACCGAAATGCTTTCGTTAGGAAATCCTCAACCGTCCACGTCTCGCCAGTAGCTATGACGTAATCGTCGCTGTGCTGGTACTCGTTAATGAGGATAGCCGCGTCCATATAATCCGGCGCGTATCCCCAGTCCCTAGCTGCATCCAGATTGCCCAACTTCAGCGAGTCCTCCCGTTTGTTGATCGCAAACTCAGCCGCAGCTTTCGCAATCTTTTGGGTGACGAACGTATCCCCTCGCCTCTCCGATTCGTGGTTAAATAATATACCGCAGCTGATCTGCAAACCGAGATGTCGATAGCGTTGGGCTTCGTGGTGGGCAGCTGTCTTGGCAATTCCGTAGGGCGATACGGGTCGGAACGGAGTGTTCTCGGAGATCGGTTTGAGGTTGCCGTCGCTGTCAAACTCTCCGGTGTTGCCGTACATCTCCGACGTGCTGGCTTGATAGAACTTTGCATTCGGGCAGATGTCCCAAGCAGACGCCATCAAGTCAGCCGCACCTAGAAAATTGGTCTGCGTTGTGTGACGCATTACCGCAAACGAGTCCCGCACTTGGGACATTGCAGCTAGGTTGTAAATTTGATCGGGCTTCACCAGCTTCAGCACCGCACGCAGCGAGAGGTAGTCGGTCATATCCCCTCGATGCAGCTGCACCCGATCAAAGATGTGGTCGATCCTCGCTGTATTGAAACTGCTCGCTCGGCGCACCAGCCCGTGGACTTCGTAGCCTCTGGCCAATAGCTTCTCAGCTAGATAGCTGCCGTCTTGGCCGGTGATGCCGGTGATTAAAACCTTCGGCATTTATCCTCCTCTTCTTCTGGCTTCTTTCTTCGATAGGCATACGGCACAGCGACCAGATGCTTGCGAACTTCCATCTCAAGCGAGTTATCTTTTTCGCAAGGGCTGGTCGGATCGCATTGCATAGGGTTGCCTCCGCATTTTTCGCAGCTCTCCCCCTCAACAAAGTGAGTGCCAGTATGAAAATACGGTGATTCAATACTCATCATTTCTTCTTCAGTATGCGAGCGATCTTCTGCACCTCGCCCAGCCTCCGCTTGTCTGTCTCGATCTCCCCGCCAACTTTCTTGACGGCGTTGTAAACTACGGTTCTGTCGCGATTCCAAAACCTACCGATGTCGCTTTTTTTAATCTTCAGACTGTTAGCTAGGTACATACACACGTTGCGTGGCCAAGCCAGATGCCGGTGTCGGTCTGGGCTTTTCATTTCAGCTAGGTCAATACCGTAAAACTCACTCGTCGTTTCTGCTATTTGCTTTTGGTTCATACTCCGTAAATTTCTTTGATGGCATCGAGGTGTTGCAGCTGGTCGTGCTGCTTGTCCTTTCCGTCTCGCTCAAACCGATTGTTGTTCACCCAACTCTCTATCGAGTAGTGGTAGGTGTTGCACTCCATTGGGCTGGCCTTCAAATCCTCGATGTGGTTGTCGCAGCCGTCGATGAATTGCCTCTTAGCTTTCGCGCCAAACGCCACCTCTGAGAATGCGTGAATGCTGCACGTCTCGTAAATGTAGCCAGCCCAGCCGTTCAGCTCCTCAACTGTTTGCTCTCGGCTCCGTTTAAATATTTCTTTGCCTAACTCAAGCAGCAGCTTGCTGCCTTTCTCAGCTGCAAATATATAGTCAGCAATCAGATCGCCGTTATAATTAGAATGATCCTTTAGATTAAAGAAATTGGCTTCTGATTCTGGTTCGGTGAATGTGCTGGCCATCTTAATCGGGTACACATCGCAGTCCACATACAGCCCACCGTATTTATGGACAGCTGCAATCCGCTGAATAGCTGCCTTCTGGATCGTTGCGAAGTCGCAGTATTGGTTGAACTGTTCGGGCCACGTTTCTTTTATGTGGCCAACCAGCTGATCACCTTCGATAAACTGGTAGTGCCAGTCTGGATTCAGCAACTTCCAACGCTCAACCGATACCCTCTCAAACGTGCCGAGGCGGGTATAGTTTTCGTGAATCTGAATGATATTATTGGGTATCAAAATTAAAAAAGTGGTTCATCGGTTTCCCTTTTTTAGCAGCTGCCACAATAGCGAGCCGGATAGAGTCGGGGTTGACCTCCCATTTGTCGGGGATGATGTCATCGAGCGAGTGGTTGGCGAATAAGAAGCTGACGGCTGAGTGGATGTCGCTGGGTTCCATCCACTTTGGCAACGGGCATCGGCTTGGGTATGCCCTTCGCAGAACAGCTTTAAGTTCAGCTGCGTTGACGCTGTTGTCATCGTTGATGAGGCCAAAACGATGCGCCTCCCCGAAGTCGATCGCGGCTTGCACCACAATCGCACTAACCAATTCAGAAAATCCTTTCTCATCAACCACTCATCCTCCTAAAAAATACAGCTGGTGTTCACTATGCGGAGGGCCAAACCAATGAACCCACCTGTCCGGCGACATCCGCCGACTCTATGCCCAGCTGCGTAAACTATTTCTTCGTAACTTTCCTACGCTCCCTCAACTGAGCGTTGAGTTCTGCGTTATGCCGAGTTCCTCGTTCGGCAGTTTCTAAATCGTTTCTGGTTGATCGCGGGTCAGCTAACAACCTCCTAGCGCGTGCCTCCCAGTACTGCCGCCGCTGATAATTCTCTCGGCGTTCAGCTGCTTGGCTGGTTTGCGGCTTCTCGATGTCTGAGAAATCGGCAAGCCTCGCCTCGCTTGGCGGATTCTTAATCTGCCACCACTCCACACGCTTGCCGTTAAACAGCTCAACCGCTTTATTCACTAGCTTGCTAACTCTTTCTTCCTCCGATTCAGCCATTCGGTGTGTTGTTCGTCATACGCACTCTCAAATCTGATTTTGTTTCGGACGAAGACGAGATCGACTTCGCCTTGGCGACCGGCTCTGTTCTTCCCGATACACAACTTGAGCAGCATATTGGGGCCGTCCCACATATCCACGTCCTCAACGTAGAGGAACGCCACCACGTCCGAGTCTTGTTCGATGCTGCCGCTCTCACGCAGATCAGATAACCTCGGCCTCCGGTTCTCCCCTTCAATCGCTCGGTTCAGCTGGGCCAATCCGATCACCGGAACTTGGAGTTCCATCGCCATCTGTTTCAGTTCGCCTGTGATGTTGCCAATCTGAACGTGGCGTTGTGCTTGGCGGTCATCCTTACCGGCTTTGATTAGCTGGATATAGTCAACGATGATCAGCTTCACTCCTTCGTCCCGCACCAAGCGGCGAGCGTTGCTGCGAATTTGGCTGACGGTGAGGTTGCCGTTGTCCACGATATGCAGCGGGGCAGCGTTTAGCTTCGGCACAAAATTGGCAGCTTGAGAGAGAATCCGCAGACGGTGTTCTTTCACCTCGACTCCTTCGTTAATCACGTCACCGATTAGGTTTGTGTCGGACAGCGAGCAAAGCATTCGGAGGTTCAGCTCGTCTTGGGTCATCTCGTAGCTGAAGAAGGCGACTGGCGTACCGCTCATCACTAGCTTCTCGGCGATGTTGCCAGCCAATGCAGACTTACCTACGGCGGGTCGCGCAGCGATCGTGATTAGCTGTCCACCACGCAACCCACCGAGGATTTTGTCCAGTCCCGTATAGCCGGTGGATACTCCAGCTCTACGTCCTAGATGAGCCTCCTCCAACGTGTCCACAATCCGCTGGAATGACTCCTTTCTGTTGTCCGTCTTCGTCGAAACTTTGTCGGTGAGGGAGAACATAATTGATTCCGCCTCGCTCACTAGCTGGGCGATGCTGTCGTGCTTACTAGCCTCATCGGCGAGGCGTAGGCCCGTCTCTTGAACCAGCCTAGCTTTCCGCTTCTCGTCACAAACCTCGGCCCAGTATGGCCAGTTCAGAGGAGACGGACACGCCGAGTCGGCTTCAATCACATCGGAGTAAATCAGTAAATCTCCGCTGTCCTTCGCCTTATGACCCAGCGTATCCGCTGTTATGACCGTACCGTTACTGTCCAGTTCCTCCATCATCTTCCACATCCTCCGGCACTTGAGGTCGTAGAAAAAATCTTCGTTGATTCCAGCTGAACGAATGTCATCAAACTTCGACTGGATAGCTGCACCGATCAGCCCCAATTCGGCGTCACGATCGTTCGGTATTTTTTGTGTGATTTTCATAGATAGAATTATAGTTGTGATGAGTAGCAGTTTCATTAGCTGGCTGCGTCCATCAGATACCGAGCCTCCTCGGCGGAGATACTCGGTTTGGTTTTGGTTTGTGTCGGAGCGGGTTTTTTATTTCGTACCCACCAACCCAGCATCTTCTTCCAGCTGCGGATTGGTTCGCCGTTTGCCATCCACCCTCGCTCCTCGTAGGTGGTGAAAAATTCTGTGACCAACGAACCGGCGGCTCCCAGCTCGGCTCCGTATTTCGCCACCTCCTCCTTCGTCGGAGGAGTCGTGGCTTTTAGGGTTTTGGTTTCCTTCTCCCCTACTACTAACTGACCTACTAGGTCTGGAGGTGACGGATTGATACGGTTCGTATCAAAATTGATACTAACAGTATCAAAATTGATACCCCTCAATTTTGCTGTTTTTAAGGCTTTGAAAAATGTATTTCGGGCCACTCCTAGTTGGTCGCAAAGCTGCTGTTTCGAGATAGCCGGATAGCAAATCACAGCGGCCACAACCACCTTCGCTGTCAGCGAGAGATCGCTCTTCAACACCTCTTCTGGAATCTCAATCGTCACTCTTGACTAGGCTGCTCTCTGCTAAAATTTTCATTAAGTCTTCACCACCAACAACGCAGATAAAACCGCGATTGTTCTTGGTGATTGCCACCACCGGAACTTTCCCCTCCGGCGCATCTGCCACAGCTTGGTCGTATGCAGCCCACACGTTGAGCTTCTCGACGTTCTTAACCTCAAAGTGTAGGTCGGGTAGCTCTGGACAATTAACGTCGGCAGAGCCGCAAGGCGACTTCCCACTAAACTGTTGGGTGCGATAAGCGGTGGCGAACCCAGCGTCACGCAGAACGTCACGCCAAGCTCGCTCACCGCGCTTACCCTTCTCTCTCTGATACTTCCCCATCTGTGATGATCCTTACAGCCTCGCGTAGTCCCTCAACATACGCCTCCTTCTGTACCCTCTCCAGCGAGTGGGGAGTCATTCGGAGGTAACTTTCCTCCTCACGCAGTTTGCTTTTCAGTTCCTCCAGTTTCATTGAGTAACCTCACGTTTGCTGCTGGGTCGAAGTTGTTTATTAGCTGCCAAATCTGACAGCTGGCCTTGAACGTCTTCCACGCCTTCGATAGTTCCTTCGCTGACCACACCTTTATGATCGGGTAGCAAGGGCTTTGACTACAAAGCACCACGCTCATCACTTGCTGAATGCGAGCCGGTTTGTTTTGCCAGCTGGCATTCTTGTAAGCGGCGAGCTGCCACACCCAAGAGTCGTAGAAGTTTGGCTTTAGGTTGCCCTTCGCATCCGTCTTTACGTCTTGGGTTTTGTAGTCCAGTAGCGTCAGCTTACCGTCAACGATAGCTAACCCGTCCACTTGACCGGCATAGCCGAGCTTCTCGTTTACACAAACAAACTCGGTGTCCACGAACGACACACGCTTGTCGCGAGTCCACTCGATGTAGTGCTTAACGAACGGTTTAATTTCGTCGTAAGTTGCATCGAGGTATCCGGTCTTGTTCAGCTCATCTATCGCGTTGTGGAACAGCGAGCCGAACACGCGAGCATCAATCATTTTCTTCTGAGCCAGCTGGCGCATCTGGTCGCCGTACTGCTCAATATCCTCACCCGCACCAATCGGGTTGTTGACACAAGCGTCGAGCATCTGGTTTTGCTTCCAGCGATCGAGGCTTGGGTTGGCGATCACTTTAGTAATCGCCGTCACGCTGGGAAACAAACCCAGCTTGCGAGCGTCAGCCTTTGTGGTGTTCCTCTCCCCACTCCCGTCCTTCTTTGGAACGGTGTGGAGAGGACGGCCATCGGGAAAGTACCAATGACCGCCGTCACCACTAACCTCGCGCTTCGTTGGCTCCGCGCTAAGAAACATCGGTCTTCGTTTTGTCTAACCAATCTTGAACTTGAGTTGGGCAGAAACGAATTGAACTCCGTATTTTTACGAAAGGGATTTGCCTCTCTCTCACCAGATTATCAATCGTCCGAACCCCAACACCTAGCTTCTTGGCAACGCAGCCCCGTTTGAGTAGGTCATTCATATTAGAACGGCTCGTTGTAGGTTTTGTAATCCTTCGCCACGAACGCCTCAGTACCCTCTTCAATCGGAGCGATCCCCGTTAGATTGGAGTAGGTTTTGCCGGTCTTCTCACTCGTATTGTGTGAGAACATCAGCGTAGCTGGACGGCCCACTACGGCAGCTTCAAAATCCTCCTTCGTATTGAAGTCCTTAATTTCGACCTCCCACTCTTTCAGCCGTTTATGCAACGAGCTGTTCTCGTTAGCGATTGACTTCGGGACATTATGCCAATCCCAGAAAACACAATTCACCTTCTCGCCATCGGCGTTCTCGGTGGTTTTGTTCGTCTGGAAAATCAGAATGACCCGCTGTTTGATTTCGCCTTCAGCCGTTGTATTGGTGAAAGGTTCCCCAGTCTTTTTGTTGTGTGTTACCACTTCAACGCAGACCCCGTTTGCCACCCCTTTTGGGTGGATTTCAAAGTCGGCTTTCGCCGCACTTTCCGTTGCATTAAGAAACATATATTTATTCCTCTCTTGTTATTTCTATTTAGGTTTTCTTACTCGCCACTCGGCGAAAGAAATTCTTTCACAGCTGCCTCCAGCTGCTTGAGATCACCGTCATTCTTTATGACCTCATCAAATTTGTAATCGTCCATCACCGTTTCGGTGGCGTGCTTGTTGGCATTCTCATCAGCGATGTAGTCGCCTCGATCCACTCGCACTACCACCCCACCCTCCTCGCGGATCAGCTCCGCCTCATTCGGGAACCGAACGTCGGTGACGAAGATGTAGTCGGGGGATGTCTCTTTTCCGAAAAGAGTGTTGCGGTCTAGCTGTTTCCTCATCCGCTTGACCCAGTACTCTTTGCCACACAAATTGCGGCGAAATTCAGTACCCCACCATTGGAGGAGTGGGCGGAAAAAGTCTTTCTGAGCCTCAACAAAATCCACCTCAAACCTAAGTGCATCGGCGACTTGCTGTTTTAGCAAATCACCAAACGCCTCGCGCTCAATCCGCTTGCCTCGTAATAGGCGGCGAGCGATCCGGTAAACCTCATCCTTCCCGTGACCAGACTTGCCACTCAGTCCTATGACTACGGGGGAACTCATTTAGCTAACGCCTCCCGTAATAGTTTATCCGCCGTCTCGTTCAGTTTTATGCCCAGTTTGGCGCAGTAAACCTTTAGCCTCTGATGAGTTCGCTCGCTCACCGCCAGTCCCTTCATCGTTCTTTTTTGTTTTGTCATTTGTTTAAGGGTGGGCATCCCACCTAGTTAAAAAAGGTGGTACGCCCACCTAGTTAAATTATTTGCTAATATTGAATGCGTTTTTTCCACCCTCTGGATTCCGCCCCTTTTTCAAATATTCTTTTTCCGCAAATTTGACAGTCTGTTCCTCGTCCCGACGAATACTGTCGGCAAACCTACTCCACGTCTGTTGGGTTGATGAGGGGGCGGAATCCAGAACCTCAATAAATTGCAGCTTGCCAACCACCTTATTAACCAGTTTGTCACTCAAACCCTCATCCCAGCCGTCAATAGACGCTATGTGGCTGAGTACCTCGTATGACTCCAGTAGGTATGCCGTTTTCAATAGCTCCCCTCTCCACGTTTCGCTCCATCGCGCGAACGTGAATCGGTGAGGCGACCCGTATGTAGTTCCTCTCCGGAGGGGGTTTGACGTTTCCGATCGAATAATCATCCCCTTATTGTTTAACAACACCCCCATAACCACGTCCAAACTCTCGGCTTGCTCATAGGATTTTTTGTCAGAGTGATCCAGTTTTTGTTCAGCTAGGGAGAGAGTAGTCTTTAACTCTGCGTTTTCGGTTGATGATTCCATTAACAAATACGCGAGACCAAACAGCCCAGTAACGAGGAACACCAAAACGAATAGTGAAATTCGGTAAATCCGTTTTGAAATTTCATAGGTATCGGAGGTCTCATCGTGGTGCTGAGAGGTTCTCTCGTTCTGCTGCTCGGCATATTGCATATTCGCATTGCCCGTTTCCCCATTCGTGTCCCCTTTTAACATAATGTGTTTTTATCCTTTCCGGTTCCTCCCTTTTAACTCTTTCGTCAACTTGACGAGCAAGTCTGGCAATGTCATTCCCATATCATCGGCGACTTGCCGAAGAATTTTAATGTCCTTCTCATACATCCACGTCTGTAAACGCTTCTTATCTGGGTCGCGTTGGTTTGCCATTTGCCGTCGCGTTAAAAAGGGAACATAAAGGTGGGAGTATCACCAGTCAATAGTTTTTTTGAAAAAAGTTGAAATATTTTTTTTAGCATATATCTTTGGGGCTTCTTCAAGCGCGAATGCGCTATCTTCTAATAGCCAGTAAGGCGTTGTAGGGTTGTGAAACAGGCCGGAATCGAACCGGCGATAAAGCTTTTGCAGAGCCTTGCCTTACCACTTGGCCACCCCGCCGTCCAGCGGCGGGAAGGAAGAAAGCACACGCCGCGCTTGAGGACAACTTGAAAAAAACAAAAACCAAAATGAACACCGTCACTTGGGACAACCTTATCTGTACGTTCATCCAGACTGGATGCGCTGCCACCGTCGAGCGCAAGCTGCGAGAATTAGGCAGCAAACGCTGGGATAAACTGAAGAATACCCCCATCCAAGCCACCACCGGAACCGACCTTCTGGAGCTGCTGAAAATGGGGGGTACGAAGACGTATGTCTACCTCGGCACACTCCAGAAATTAGCCATCGAAGTGGGGCTACTGACCCACCCTATTCTACCCAAAAGGATGTGGCCTAAACCGGCCAAATCTGAGCGGCGTGCGATCACCGAGGAAGAGCATCGAAGGTTAGGCTCGAACCTCGGCACAACCCGCTGGAAAACCTTCCTCGAAATCCTCTGGGAAACGGGGGCGGCTCAGTCCGATGCGGCGAACTTTCGGATCGAGGAGCTGGCGGGTGGCGTTGTCACCTACAATAGAATGAAGACCGGCGTGCGAGCGGCTCAAGAGTTGTCGCCCGAACTTCAGAAGATGCTGACCTCGGTGGCGGCGGGGAGAACCAGCGGGTTTTTCCTTCCTTCAATACAACGTATGGACAGTAAAGATCGGGCCACGATCTTCCGGCGCAAATGCCACAAGCTGGACATCAGAGGAGTGACGCTGCACAGCTACCGCTACGCTTGGGCCGAGCGAGCCTTCTCAGCGGGGATGCCGGAGCGGTTGGCAATGGTGGCTCTGGGGCATAACTCCGCTGCGATCCACCGCGTCTACGCCAAGAACGCAAAGGTGGTGGCTCCCAGCATAGCTGGATTTGCAGCGGCTACTGCCGCTCAATCACATTCTCCAAACGATTGATCGTCTTCAACGCATCCCGAACGAACTCGGTCGCGTTAGTGGATGCGTTGACCGCATCAGTAAACCCAGCTGGATGCCGCTCAATCAGTCTCTCGCTGTTGTTCAGCTCGACCGTCGTGCAGCTTGCCGCGAGAAATAGCAGCGTTGATGGCATCATCCACCACTTTATCCTTTGTAGTTTGTCTCTTGTTCGCGGTGACATTTTTCTGAATTTTAAACAGCTGGGCAATCAGAGCGCGTATGTCTCCAAGTGACCCAAACAGTTTGAGGAGCCAGCCCATTGGCTGATTAGCTGACTACCTCTGGCTTGCCAGCTGCCGCTGCGGCATTCGCCGCGTCGGTGCTTTTCTGCACACCCGCCCGAAGGAAGATCGCCAAGCCGCTGGTGAGTACCAGCTGCATCATTGAACCCAGCTCCAGCTCTCCGGTGAAGTAACCGCCGATCGCGGTCAAGATTCCGGCCAACCCAGTCCACACAGTTTTGCTCTGTAACATAATTATTATTCCTTATCTTTTTTGTTATGATTTATTTGCTCGTAAACCTTCAATGAAATGTAAACCAGCGAGATCACCGAGATCGCCAGCTGCAAAACGATGTCAATGTTCAACATCCAATTGGTCAGACCAGCGACGGCAGCTATGCCGACAAATACATCGTCTTGGTTTATCATTTAACCGGCCCCGCTTTTCTAAACCACAGCCCGTTGGTCGGGTTGCGATACCAGCTGGAGTCGGGAATAGCTGGCTCCACCGGCTGGTAGAACTCCAGCTCAAGCCCAGTAATCGAGAGATCAAGACTCTCGATCGGATTCGGAGCGATGCACCCTTGACCGACCGCCACCGCCGACAAGCAAATTATTGAAATTGCGATGCTGCTCCCGCATTTCCGCGACTCTTTGCTCCAGCTCGCAAATCCGGTGGGTTTGATCTCCTTTGATTGCATTGATCGCGTCTATTAATTTAATAAGAATGTCGCGGTTATCGGTGAGCGAATCCTTCAAGTCCTTCAAAAGAAACTGGGTCATTCTCCAGATGTAATACCCCAACGCCATCGACGCTGCGATCGGGAAACCAAGCTCTTTTATCGTTTCTGAATCCACCCATCCTCAACTTAACTAATTGTTCAGAACTTTGACCGACTCCCAAGCAGATGCCCAGCTGGCGTAGTCGGGATTAGCCTCCGGCTCCGCCTCCTCGTCCACCTCCAGCACAACGTCCACAACCCCAGTCGGGTTGCCCTCTCCGTCCAGCTGGGGTCGCTCAACCTCAACCATCACCGGCAACGTCTCTGCTGGTTTACCTTTGCGAACCACTTGAAAGGCATTCGTCAAATCGGTCGCACCGGCAATCGTGACTTGAGCCGCATCATACCGCGCCCAAGGTTCATACGGTCGTTCCGTCTCGTTGCCGTCAATGTCGGTTTCGGTGACAGTCTTTGGAACGTTTCCCTCCGGTTCAGCAACTCGCCGCGCTGCCTCAAGTGCCTCAACGTCTGCCAACGCTTGCTTGATACCAGCGTTCCGGTCGCTTTGCGCGTCGAGGGTAGCTTGTTCTGTATCAGCTACGGGGTACGCATCTACAACACATACCGCTTGGCCGTTCTCGTTAACAGACCACCGCCTCAAGAACGCGCCCGACTTATAAGTGTCCGGCTGGATGTCGGTGCTTCTAATCATTCGCCGCCCTCCAATGCTTCTACTTTCGCTTTCAATTCTTTGACGGCAGCAACCAAAAGCGGAACCAACTTGCTTTGGTCGATGCCTTGGTAGTCGGGTTGTTCATCGGTCACTTCCTCGACTGCCTCAACCGCTTCAACTGCGGCAGTCTTTTCATCGCCAACCGCAACACCTTCGGGGAGTTCATCGCCTTCCTCCCAGTAGGTTGCCTCGACTGCCTCAACTGCCTCAACTGCCTCTTGCAAAACGACAGTTCGCATCCCGTCTTTCTCTCCGGTAATCGCTTCGGGAACGTGTGCTTGAACTTCGTGAGCGACGAACCCGTCAACGGTTGTGTCGGAGTCAACTTTGAAATTAAATCGGTAAACCGGCAGTTGGTCGAGCCGGTCGAGTGCGCCGGTCAACGGTGTGAGGTTTTCTTTTAACCGATAGTCGGAACTTGTGTTGAATGCAGTCGCGCTGGCGGTTGTCGAAATGCTGCCAATTACTGATGTATTTCTTGTGAAAATCGCAGCCAAGTGACCCGTCCCCGCGCCGGTATTTATATCGTGAATTTGCAGACCGTTTCCGATGTTGCCGTCAAAGTACGACATCATTTTGCCGCTAGAAACTGCCGCTGCTGACGCGCCGACTTGCACGTTGCCGCCGCTGACGGTGATGCCATTGCTGAACGAACACAAGCCGGTGCTATGGTGAATGTGCAGTCTCTCGTTACTGCCACCAGTATAGAATTTGAGGTCAGCCGAATTAAGGGCTTGGCCGGTTGAACCTATACCCGCGCCGTTTGTACTAGCACCTGCCGTAAACAATATTTTACCGCCGTCGCCAGCACTTGTTCCGCCGTTTTTAATTTGCAGAGTGTCTACTAGCCCGCTGCCGTTTGTAGTGGAAGCGGTGGCGGTTGTTTTGCCGGTGTTGGCTATGGTGAGCGCGTTTGCCGTTGCGGTTGAAAACTGCATTGCGCCCGCCGTCGTTCCCGCGAACGTAATGGCATAGTCTAACGAGTTGTCGCTGCCCAAGCACTCAATACTGCCATTGCCAGCCGCATTGCCGGTTCGCTTCAACTGTATTGTAGGGTCAATAGTTGTTTCCAGTCGCGCTGACCCGACAACGTGCAATGTTTTATCTGGCGAACAGCCAACTCCTAATTTCCCAACTTCTAATTCTGATGCCATTTTTAAATCCTATCGTTCGTATTGTTTCTCGGAGATGCGTTGCACCTCAACCTCTGCGTTCCATTGCATTCGCGTTGAACCTTTGCCGGTGACTTGAATCAATATGTTGTTGCTGTCTCCGGTCAACGTAGTAGTCGCGTACATAGAGGCGGTTGAAGAATCAGACAGTTTGTAATTGACTGATTGCACACCAAAATTCGCGCCAATATCTCGGTAAAATTCTCGTTCAATATTGACCTTTATCCACTCGCCGTCTTGGTCGTTGTACTGCTGACCGATGATTTTAGCGCGAACGGTGTATCGTTCGTTTTCAGCGATTGGAATAATGCCGATATTCGTTGCGGTTGTGTCTACCGTCACGCCGCTGAAATGAAACTTCCCGTCATCTGGCAATTTACTGTCGGCGGTGTTGATGTCGCCGCGAACGTCTACTGCTGGCAAACTAACTCCCGCACCTCCGCTGCTCGCCTCACGAACCGGCGCAACAATTCCGCTCTGCGCTGAAACGTGTTGCGTGTTTCCAGATAGACTGATTGCCGATAAATCAAACGTGTCAACTCGTTCTAATCCTTTGAATGCGTGAACCGAATTGCTGGTGAGGTTTGAGTTTTGGGTTGTCCATAGCAGTCCAGTTGAATCGTCATAACTCAAATCGTTTACGGCATCTTTAGACCCGTGAGTTTCGCCCGAACTTACTTTTAATAAGCACTTCGCACCCGCTCTGAACAAAGGTGCTTCTTGGCGATAGATGTCTGCAACTTGCGTCGGCGTTGGTGCGGTTGCTGAAAGTCGAACGAGGGAGAGACTAGACTTGTCTGCTACTGTTGAAGTTGAGCCAACGCGCTTGCCGATTTCTAGCGTTGCATTTGAGTTGTCGAAATCCGTGGTGTTGGCATCCGGCCCAGCTATTAACACGCCGTCTCGGTAAGCGTATAATTTGCTGCTTCGACGTGTAAAAATGATTTGTCTCCATTGACCAAAAACGCTGTCTCCCGTTATTGTCGATAGTGAAGCACCGGAGCTATCTTTAAGAATAATACTGTTGTTACCTCCCGTCTCTACCTGAAAACCGTTACCACTATATGCTGAACCCGTATGATATTCGCGTGAGAGTAAACCATCGTAGACGCTGTTTTCGTCAAACTTCACCCAAAACATTATTGAGAAATCGCCCGTGCCAAAGTTGAAGTCGGCATCGTAGGCGCGGCTCAAGTAGTTGCCAGCTTTGAAATTGCTGTATGCTTTGAGTTCAGCGTCCGTGGCGACTGCCACTTCTTCAACGTAGTCGCTGCCGCTTGTGTTGTTGACGTGTAATGTGTTGCCTTTGACCGACCTGTCTAGGTTTGTCAGATTAGCCAACCCAGCAAACCGAATATCTCCCAGCATATAGCCGGTGCAATAATCCGAGGTGTGGTATGACACCATTCCCTCATTGGGGTTGCCATCGTTGTGCTTGATAATAGACAGCCCATTTGCTGCACCAGTAGCGAAATCTCGACCTCCGATATTTGCACGCGCAGCTATTGGTGTGCCGCCACCGCCAAGCGGGTGAACAGATTGGCCCGCCGTCACATTGTTTGTAGTGTAATAAATTTTGTCGGGCGCGCCTGAAGAATCGGCAAACAACGGGTTTCGCAAATACAAATGATAAATATTTGCGTCTCGACTAGCCCAACTCAAACCGCCTTTATCGTCCCAAGTAATGTGACCGGCTTTGTTGTCACCAAAAACTGTATGAGTCTGGTCATAAACGCTGCCATTCGGATGAATGACTGACACGCCACCGCCAGTCGCAACTCCAATCGTAGGAATTGGCAACCCAAGCGCACCTATTTCTGCGCCTTCTAAAACGGTTGCGGCTACGTCGTTGACGGCTGCGTTTGAAATAGCATTAAAACTTTTATCGAGTGGCTGCTGCGTATTTCGTTGCGAAATAGTTCCCGCTCGACCACTCCATACTTCTGCCTCTCCTCGGTTTGAAAAATAGTCATCGACAAAATTCCACTCTAATAAACTTTGAGAGTTATATGCGCCATTTCCCCCCAAATAAATTCGCCCGTTTAACGCAAAAATGCTGTCAAGATTAGCAAACGCCTGACCTCCAGCGGCAGTAATTGAATTGGTTGATGAAGTTTCTCCTACGACGTTGAAAACCATCCACATTGGCATCGCTGGGTCATCCAAATCGTAAATCGTCACCCCGCTATCATCCGCCACAATCAGCGCAACAGACGGAAACTGTGAACGCGATGAACGTGTGGCACTTGCGGCTTCACGCGCCCAACTCGTGTGAGAAGTTTTCTTCCTCCACGCGCCACCGTCACTATCT
>Ga0098060_1000355_pt1 | contig 21486 bp, 15 predicted proteins | sample 21_taG_FD_77063 | JGI IMG/M metagenome (GOLD analysis project Ga0098060, IMG submission 77063) | Marine viral communities from the Subarctic Pacific Ocean - 21_ETSP_OMZ_AT15319 metaG | ecosystem: Environmental > Aquatic > Marine > Oceanic | place: Pacific Ocean | collected 2015-01-19 | reverse complement strand
GATAAAATAAAAAAAGGTAGTTACCTTAAGGAGAGAGATATGGGTAAAATGAAAGAAATTTCTAGGCTTTGTGAGAACAATGATAGAAATGGATTAATAGCAGAAATTGGAAATCGCACATTCCTACTTCAATTATCTAAATATAAAATAGAAGAAATGGCAGATGGTTTTTTAAAAGCACATAATGAAATAAGAGATAATAGAAACGATCCAGCTTTTAAAAAGCTTAATGAAATACATGATAAATATAATAAATGACAATTTGTCCTTGTTGTGGATTTAATGAAAAAGAAAGCTATAATCCTAGTAAAAAAATAAGAGAATTAAGAGGTAAAAGATCTAGGCATACAAAAAAACTATTAAGAAAAGCAATCAATGTTATTCAAACCAACCTGCCAAGCGATAACAATATAAAATCAGAATATTATTTATACCAATCAATATCATTAATAGAAGACAACATAATTGAATGGGTAGTATCTCAATTTTTACAAAATAAACATTATTTAAAAGGCAAAGGATTTAAATATTTAACTGCTATGTGTTTAAATCATAAAAAAAATAGAGAAACTATCAGCTTAAATGAACGGCTAAGGATTGGCAAAACGCCATCTATAGTAAAACTAGAGGAGATTAAAAATGATTAATGAAACACTATTCCCAGTAAAGGAAATCCCAGCATATTATGAAATAATGACAAAAAATAAAGGAAATGGATCTAGTTGTAGAGAAATGGAGACTCCATATAAATTTATAGTTAGAGAAGACAATAACAAAGTTCTTAGCTGTATGACAAATGACTATAAATTAGTTAGCAATAAAGAAATTATAGATGTTGCTGCTCCTATATTAAAAAAGCATAAAGCTGAATTAAAAGAGGCTGTTACTTTTGCAGATGGTCAAAAAACAATATGGAAATGGATTATCCCTGATGTCAAAATTAAAGTAGGAGAAGGGGATTTATTAAATCCAGAAATAATTATTAAAAATAGTTATGATGGAAGTTTACAAGTTCACATTCTAGGTGGAGCTTTTAGATTAGTATGTAGTAATGGACTAATTATAGGAGTTAAGATGGGAAGTGAGAACTTTAAACACAATAAAAATAATATAAATCTTGACAATTTAGATAAAAAAATATATAATACTATAGAAAACACTCACAAGATGTCTCATAAATTTGAATTACTATCTGATACTAAATTAAAAGAAAATCATACGCTAAAACTAATTGAATTGTTTCCTACTCAAATGTCTGAATATTTAGTTGACTATTTAGTAGCTCAAAAGCCTAAAACATATTGGGATTTATTAAATGTAGCAACATATCTAACTTCACATAAAATGAAAAGATCTTATCAATCTACTCATAAGTTAGAATCTTTGCTGTTTAATAATGTTGTAAAATGGGCTAAAGCATAAAACCTCGAAAGGCAGTTATCAATATTACCTCGGCTTCGCAATCCACAACTACCGATAATTGCCTTTCAATTTTTTAAATAAATAAAGGAGTATTAATAATGACTATGTTAGCAATAATGTTTTTAATGTTTATTGTTTTATTATTTGCAATAGAATATGCTGATATTAAAAAAGAAAAAGAAAAAAAGTTTGGCAAAAAATCTAATTTAAATACATCTGTAGGCGTAGGCTTTTCTCATAAAGACGTTAAAAGCATACAAAAAAAAATGAATAAAATAGCAAATTGGATATACGAATCTGATTCTCCTATTAGTGAAATTGAATGGTTATTAGAACAAAGATATGATTCTTGTTGTGATTGCGATGTAGCTGATATAGAAGAAGATTATGATGCTGTTTTAAATACTAATTTTAAGGTTAATTGAAAATGAATAAAGATTGCCCTACAGTAATACCATATATGGGAGGAAAAGTGATGCTAGGTAAAAAATTAATACCAATGATTCCTAAACATAGAAGATATATAGAAGTGTTTTTTGGAGGAGGGAGTATTTTCTTTAGAAAACACAAATCTGATGTAAATATATTAAATGATAAACATAATGATTTAATAAATCTTTATAAAGTTATTTTAGATCAATATGACGAATTTAAAAAAGAATGTGAGTTTTTATTAAAATCTAGATTTCTTTATGAAGAATTTAAAAAAGATATGGAAATTGAAATTGAATATAAAGATATGCCTAATTATAAAAGAGCAAGTAAATACTATTATGTAATAATGAACGCTTTTAATCACACATTTCACAATCCTATTGGAAAAGAAAAAAATTCATGGAATGATAATAAATGGAATTATTTAATGCAAAGTAAAAATAAATTAAAAAATACAATGATAGAAAATCTTGATTTCAGAGAATTATATAAAAGATACCCTGTTAAAGAAGAAGATTTTTGGTACTTTGACCCGCCTTATGTTGTTGCTGGTGAAAGAGGAGATTATTACTTTCATTCTTTAAATAATGAAGATCATATTGCTTTATTTGAAATGGCAAAAGACATAGATAATAATGGTGGAAAATTTATGATTTCATATGATGATCACACTTTAGTTAATGAACTGTATAAAGATTATTTAATAGAAAAAATACCTGTTAAATATGCAGGTCAAAACGTAGGTGATGATTATAAAAACGAATTAGTAATAATGAATTACAAACCGACTAATAAACAATTAACACTTATCTAGGAGATTTAAAATGGATGATATAAAACCACTTCCTAGTTCATCTTCTTCGGAAGAAGCTATTTTAGGATCTATATTAATTGGTGGAGCTAAAGCATTTGAAAAAGCTAATGCTTGGATCAGAGAAAGTGAAGCCTTTTATTATAATAAAAATAAAATCATATACGATACAATATCTAATATGCATAGAGACAATAAACATATTGACATGATTACCCTTATAGAAAAAATAAAAGACAATAAACAAGAAAGCGAAGAAACTGGGCTAACTGCTTATTATATATCAGGCTTACAAGAAATAGTACCAACATCAGCAAATATAGAAAGTTATGCAAAAATTGTTTGGGAAAAATATATTAAAAGACAAACTATAAAATCAGCTCAAAAACTATATTCAAATGGATTTATTAAGTCAGATGAAAAAGTAGAAGACATATTACAGAATCATCAGAAATTGTTAAATGAATTATTAGAAATAGCTCCTAGCAAAAAGAAAGAAATATCATCAGTAATTAACGAAACTATAGATACATTAAAAACTGGTAAGAATATTATAAAATTTGGATACCCAGCATTAGATAATATAGCAGGTGGAATGACTAGAAAGGAAATTACAGTTATAGGTGGAAGACCTGGACATGGAAAGACGACCTTAACTATCAATATTATATACAGTTTACTAAAGCAAGGAAACAGAGTAATGCTTTTCAATAGAGAAATGAGCAATATAGAAGTTATTAAGAAATTTATGATTATGGAAAGTAAAGACTTACTATATGAACATTTAAGAACAGGAGATATTGAAGAAGGTAGGATGCAATCTATAGAAATCATGGCTGACAATTTAAAAACTATGTTAAAAAATCTAATTATGTATGATGATATTAAAAACCTATCTGATGCTATGAGGGAAATACAAAGAGAAAAACCAGATGTTGTAGTAGATGATTATATCCAATTAATTAAGACAGATAAAAGAGGAAGTAAAGATAGAAGATTTGAAATTGAAGATATTTTAGTAGAATATAAATGGGTATGTAAAAAAGAAAATTGTTCAGCTATATTAGTATCTCAATTAAACAGAGAAATAGAAAAGAGATTAGAACCTAGACCTAGAATTGCAGACTTTGCTGAAAGTGGTACGATAGAACAAACAGCAGAAACAGCATTACTTGTTTTCTATGGTCACAATTTTAATGATGAAAAATATAATAAATTTGAGATTGAAGTCATTTGTGATAAAGCAAGATATGGAAAAGTAGGAACTTATGTCATGGGATTTAACGGAAATAAATGTAAATTTTACGCTTCTTCTAATGATGCTGTTAGGGAAATAAATGAATTTAAAAATAAAAATAAAATAGGAATTGACAGAGCAATATCAAATAATACTATTTTCTAGGTTTTTTATTCTATGAATAAAAGTTGTTTTGGGTGTTATTATGAATATAATAATAAATGTTATTGGTTTAAATTAGTTAATAATAGCACCCCAAAAGCAATCCCTGAAGACACTCTTCAAAAAGGATGCAAGCAGTATAAAAACAACAATAGGGTAAAGTCGGAATCGGAACTACTTCGCCAAGTAATAGAAGTATTTAACGGAGAGATTATTGGGGAAAAGTATGTTCCCGTATATAAAACATATAAAAAGAAATATGTTAAAAGCTCTCATAACTACACATACAGAAAGGATGCTCAATGAAACAAAACATAACTTATACTTTTGCTGGAAAGAAATATAAAAATAAAGAAGATTGTCCAATAACAGATCCATTAACTGATCAAACTAGCACTAGTTTATACCCAAATGAAAATAAAGATAATAAAGTTATCGTAGGTATTGATCCAGGGGCTTCTGGTGGAGTTGCTTGGATTGATCAAAATACAAATATATTTCAAAAATCATGTCCAAAAACAGATATAGAAATGGCTAATTTAATTAAAGAAATAAAAAGAAAAACATTTGGCAAATTAAAAGCTTATATAGAATTAGTACACGCTTTTCCTACAGATGGCAGAAGTTCAGCATTTAAATTCGGAAAAAACTATGGAACATGGCTAGGTATTTTAGCTTCATTTAATATTGAGCCAATATTTGTTACACCTCAAAAATGGCAAAAAGCTTATGGTGAATTGCCTAAAGTAAAAAAAGAAAGGAAAAATGAAATGAAAAAAATAGCATCTGAATTAAGTGGATTAAAAGCTACATTAAAAACATCAGACGCAATACTTATTACACTTTACGGATATAACTGGGATACATATAATGAATGAATTGCCTAATATTGAAATAGTATTTAAAAAAGGCGACAAATTAATAGGAATATCAAAAATAAAAATAAATTTTCATGAAGACGTAGATACTTGTTGGCTTATTAATCTGTATCCAATTTCTTTAAGTCTATCATATGACAGTTACTCAATTTCTTTTGGCATTAAGTTTTTAACATTTGGAATTACTTTGTCTTTTAAAAATGAATAAAACTCAAATTATTAAATTACTTCGTGAAATAGACAAATGGTGTGAGCATACAAAAAAACAAACTAGTTATATAAAGCAAATTACCGATTTAATTATTTCTAACTTACAAGATGATTAATTTAAATGCTCATCATACGTTTCATACATTGATTTACTTAAATTAAATAACATACCTAAGGCAATTGGGAAGAAGAGAAACCCTAATGCATTTGTTACTTCATTTCTTTTTTCTTCTTCCTCATTTGCTCCCATCCCAAATAAGACAGTCCATAAAAGCGTTCTTGTCATTAAAGCAAGAGCTGGATTTTCCATTCCTCTTAACATACCATAAGTATTAAATCCCTTAAATTGAAGAATTTTACCTATAAAAGGAATCATCCCCATTGTACTTGCTATAGTTGAGGCAATAGCTCTTGTAGATAAAAACCTTGCCATAGCAATAGCTTCATGGTCTACGTTTCTGTCTTTAGGGTCATATGGATTTTTTTTATCAAACCAATATTTCATTTGTTTAAAAACAGCACTCATAATTCTATTTAAATCCCCTTTCGTTCCATCATTTGTTTCTAGAAATTTTTCTACTATTTGATAATCGTGTTGCATTTGCAAACTAGGATATTGTTTATATTGCCATAATGCTCTGCCAAATCCATTAAAGCCCTCTCCTAAGTAAGGAGGAGTCATCCCAAATTGAGTTTGATAAACAGACCTTCTTGCTATTTTAATTGCTTGTTTTGACATAAAGACATTTCCATCTCCACTATCTTCTTTAGACAATAAACCTTGATCTTGAGCGTGCAGTAAAGATGCAACCACAGTCATTTTTCTTAACCTTTCTTCACTACCAGTAAAAGTAAAAAAATCCTTCCCAGGCGCAGAATATTCATCAAACCACCAAGATAATTTCCAACTTACCATTCTTTTTATTAAAGCGTCAGATTCATCCCCTAATAACTCTTTAAATAATGTTTGTAATGTAGCTTCTTTAGTGCCTTTTTTAGCCGTCATTACATCATAAAACTGACCTCTCTTTTTTCTTAAAGCCTCGTTTGATATTCTTTTTCCTTTTTCCCCTCTCATTAATTGACCAACTGTTAATAATGATTGTATTGATTCTCTTGACTCTCCACTTTGACTTCTCATCATTTTAAGAAGAACTGTATCAATGTCTTTATTAGGATTATTAATAAAGCTTTCTCTACCAGCCATTAATAATTTACCAAGTTTAAAAACATTAGGCATTGGAATTTGAGCAATCCCAACATCAACAAATCCAGCGTCTTCTTGTTTTGCATTACCATCAGCCATCATTACGTCTGCAAACATATGCAATACATTTAAAGTTCCAGTATTTTGAACAATCTTATCCCAATAATCTTTATTATCCCTTGTTTCTATATAAGCTTTTGCCACATTTCTTAATCCTACTTCTATCATTGTATTTATGATTTGACCAGAGTTTTGCATAGCAGAAGATCCACCCAAAAATAAACTTGAAGGTAATGCAGTTATCCATTTTACAATTTTTTCAGCATCTTTTCCATTGTATCTATTTCCACCTGTTATAACATTAGGCAAAGAATTTAATTTTTTAGCAAATTCATCATAACTTGTTTCTTTAAAACCTGTTAGCCCAATAGAAATAGCCCTAGAAGAAGGATCTCCAAAAGCTATTTTTACTCTATTAACTACAAAATCCAAAGTTCCTTTAGGCATTATTTTTACTTTATCTATTTTAAAAGCAACTTCTGTTAACTCATTCATTATCTTTTGTCTATTTAAAGCATCATAAGATTCATTAAAATAAGAACTATGTAGATTTCCATCTTTCCTTCTAAGCAAAGGATTAGTCCAAGCTGTAATATGTTTTAAGTTTTTAACTATTTTTGCTTGTTGAGGAGTCATATTAAATGGTTGTTGATCATTAAAAGAGTCAAGAATAGACTGTAAATGATTCCTTCCTTGATAATATCTTTCTAAATCACTTCCTTCGTATTTCCCTTTTTCTATTAATCTTTTTCTTTCTTTTTCCCCACCACGCTCATCAATTTTTTCATTAATTTCTTCTATTTCACTAGGAAGCATTTCTCCGTACATAGTAGTTTTGGTATATCTATGAGGAAAGTAATTTTCTTTTTTCTTAGCAGCAAATGAAGTAGAGGTTCTTATTGTTCCATCTGCTTCCGTGTATATATTATTATTAATATTATTTGCTTCATAAAAATTATTTAACCATTGTAAAGCTTCTTCTTCTGTTTCTTGATAAGCTTTTGTTCTATAAGAAACAACATTGTCTTTTAATCTGTTTCGCCTTTCTTCTTGCTTTCTATTTTGTTCTTCGATATTTTTAAAGCCTGTTTTATAACTAGCTCTTATATCATTTAAATTATTAAAAATAAAAGGCATTACTGCTTCATTAGGCTGATTTTCCATTCTTTCAAAATTAATAAATCTTTTTGTGTGACCAAATTCTTTAAATTGAGGTTCTTCTTTATTGGTTTTTTTATTAATCATTCTAAGCTTACCAAAATCATTATAATCGTCTGATTTATAATATCCTTCTTTTAAAACATCATCTAATTCTTTTTGATTATAAGGTATTTGTTTTTTAGAAATTGTTTCCCCTTCTATTACGTTAGTTTTTCCAATAAAATTAATTGTATTACCTGTTTTTTTCCCACCTAATCCAATTTCTGATTTGCCAATTAAATAAGCATTGTAAGACTCAGACATATCTTTATTTTTATTATTTTCAAGTTCGCCTTGTTTAATCATTACATATCTGTATTCCCACTTTCCTTTAACTACAGTATGTATCCCTGGAACCCTATCCCCTTCTTTTGCATTAGTTAATTGTTTTATTTTTATATTTATTTTTTTAAGATCATCTTTGTCTATATTTTGATTTAACTTTGGAACTATTTTTCTTACTTGCCCGTTTCCTAATTCATCAACTAAAGTATTTAAATAAAGATTGACTAGTTCTTTATCAATAGCTTCTTGATTAGCATTCATTAAATCTTTAGTTTTTATAAAAAATAATGTTTTTTCAAGATCTCCTTCCTCATAAGCCAAATAACCTTTTTCCCCATTTCTTTCTTTGCCCTCAACTAGCATAACTTTTCTACCACTTTCATCTTCAAAATAAGGAACACCATCCATTGTAGATTGCTTATTTAGCCCAAAATTAGATTTAGGATCTTTTAATATATTATTTAAATCTCTTTTTAATTTTTTTCTAGACTCTGTAATTGGATTTAAAAACTTACCAGACATTGTTATATTATTATCTTGCAAATTCATTATTTTTTGAATTAATTTATCTACAAATCCAAATTTATCAATCCAAGAAGCCATATAATCTGGTGGAGCATAAAATAAATCAGCTTTAGATAAACCACCTGCTTTTTCTGCTTTTTTAATAGTTTTATTTCTTTTTTTAATAATTCTATCAAAAAGTTTATTAAGACCAGCTATTTTACCAGACCCCATCATAGCTGTTTTTGGAGTAATATTGCCATATAGTCTTTTAGCAAAAATATTTCTCCATGATTCTATATGAGTTGAAATATTCATTATAGAAGGATCATAGTTTGCTTCTTGCGCACCCTCCATAATATAATCAACTAATTTATCAAACAATTGTTTATGAGCAACCCATCTTTGTGCTTCAATTTTTTCAATACGACTTCCTGGCTTTGCTAAATTAAGCATTTTTTTAGAAGGTCTTCCAATTAGATTACCTACTGCATTAACAGCGTTAATTCTCCAATGTGTTTTTTCATTATCGCAATCATTTTGATTTTCTGTGACAAAATCACATCCGTTTTCGGTGCTCATTATTTACATACCTTGTTGTTTATTTCGTCTCTATTCCCATATGATTCCATAACTTCTACAACTCTTTTCTTTTGCTTTAAAAACCCTTTCTTTCTTTGTATTTTTCTTTGTTTTTTTGGAGAAACTTCTTTAGGTGTTATCTCTTTCGCAATAAATTCATCTCTTAATTTAGTTTCCCAAGATTTTAAATATGTTTTCATAATAGAGTTATCTAAAAAAATTTTTGGTAGTAATTTATCTATATATATTTCATTATTATGAAGATTTCCAGATAAAAATCTTAATGTAACCCATTTTTTTTCATCTTTAGTTAAAGTCTCATATTTAGGTAAAAACTTATCTTTAAATTCAGCAAACATTAAATTTTTATCACTTTGTATTTGTTCTTTATCTGCAGTTTGCTCCATTAATTTTGACCAAATATCTATAAAACTATATTTAGACACTTTTGTATCTTTGCCGTCAGTTAATATTTCAGATAGCTTCCCTTTTCCAGTTTCAATATAAGGTATTTTTTGATGTAAAAAAGCCTCAGCGTTATCATACACTTCTTTCATTTCTGGATTTTGTTCCATTTTTTCTATATAATTTTGAATTGAGGAAGAGTTCCATACGTCATTCATAGCACTAATATGAGCCATATCAGAAAGAGTTGGATTTTTAAAACTGTCTATATAATCATGTTCTAAATTATTATCTAATCCAATTAATAAAGCTTCCATTGGAGTTATATTATTTTTTAAACTAATATCAAAATCTTTGGCAGCAACTCCTTTATAAGATTTCCCTAAATCTGAAATCCTAGAAGACATTTTTCTTTTAAAATTCTGAGAATATAAAGTATCATCTAGTAATCCTTTTGGAGAGTCTTTTAATAATTTTTTATCAGAAATCCTTAAAGATTGATCATTTTCATCAGTCCCATTAATTATATTATTTAAATCTCTACTAAAAGATATGTTTACATCCATAGTAGCAGATAGACCAGTTCTAGTTCTACCACCTCTTTGCTTACTATAATTTTGAGCATCATAAACTTGCTTTAATAGAGCAATTTCTTTTTCTGTAAATTTTGACTTTAAAGATTTACCATCTGCTAATTTCTTTTGAAACATTCTTGTTATCATAAAATCCATAAAGGTTTCTTGATCGCTGTTTTGTAGTATATCAGCTAAGTGAGTAAACTTAGAACCATCAACAGCCATTTGAAATAGAATAGCCATTTCGTGAGATTTTGTAGTTTTTAAATAAATATCCCCTTCAAAATTTTCAATAGTTTGTTTATCTAATGCTATATTAGATCCATCATCTCCAACTAAACTATCTCCATTTTCTTCTAGGGTTTTTATTTCATCTCTTGTCATCATATCTTTATCTATTGGAATATAGTCTAATACTACCTTTGAATTTAAATTAGCAACTGATATTATTCCATTTTTTAATTCACCAGCTGTTTTTATCTTTGTTAATATTTTTAAATCTTTTGAAAATAATTGATTAAGTATAGTTCTACCATTCATAGCTATACCAGTAGTTCCACTATTCAAAGCATTTCTTGAAATTTCTTTTAAAGTATCTGAACTATTTTCTTCATCAAAAGAATGGTCAGCAGATGACAAAGCAGTACTTTTTTCTTTTGATTTACCAGAGTCAATCCTTGCTCCAAATATAGGAAGGGAAACTATTCTACTTAGATTCTTATCTTTTGAGTATTGCTCCCATGCTTTCATATCGTTAGCAAATCCTTGCCCAACAAACTCAAATACTCCTTTATCACCATCCCAGTCACCGTCAAATATTTTCTTAACGTCATCATTAGTTAGCAACATAGATTCACCATGACCTTCTTCAATAGATTGAACTCTCCTAACTACTGGGTTAGTCACTTTAGAAATAGGATTTCTGTGCAATAAAACATTGATTTCATTTGCTTCTAAAAAAGGATTTAAGTATGTGTTAATTAACGTATGCCTAGCTTTAGAATTTTTAATATTTGTGTCTTCTACTATTTTTTTATTTTCACTAGAAAATTCTTTAAACTTTTTTAAAACATAATCAAAAGCTACTTTATTCCCAGAAGATAAAATAACATGATCTTTTTTTACATGCTGATTATTAGTTTCTTGAGTAACTCCATTAAAGGAAGGTTTAATATAAAGAGTAGATGCAGTTTTATTAGTAGATCTTCCTTTATTTAAACCATTTTTAATAATTTTATTATTAATACTAGGAATTAAATGTGTCATTATAGCAGGATGTTGTAAACCATATCCATCTGCTCCAATAAGCTCAATATATTCTTCTAATTCAGATATTATTTCTCCATCTTCTCTAGATTTTTTTACAAAATTATAAAGAAATCCAGGTTCAGTATAAAATCTATTTATTGTATCTGCATAATGCTTTACAGATTCCATATACCTTGCTCTTATTCTAGATAAAACAGCTTTAGTTTCTTTACCAACAGGTACTCCAAGCATTAATTCTCCAAGAGGTATAGGGAAAGATGCTTCAATTTTACTTTTTTCTTGTACTTGGTTAATAACTATAGAAGAAGATTTAATTGAATGAACTACTCCATATCCTTCTTGATGTTTTGTTTTATCATTTGGATAAGCTTTTTTCTTTTGATTTAAACTAGCATATTTACCATAAGTCATTTTTGCTTCATTTGAAGAACTTATTTGATCAAATTTTTGACCATCAGTGCCATCTGGATTTATAGCAACCCAATTAGTTAATTTTGTATTTTTATCTTGAACCATTTTAGCTACAGTATTGCCATTTTCATCTTCAATAACCATATCTTTAAAGCCTGCAAATTGCATATGCTTCATACCTAAATAATCAACAGATCCATCTTTATTAATACTTCTGTCCCTAATAAATGTTTTAATTTGTTGAAAAGGTTTATATCCTATATTTTCACCAAGTTCTTTTAACCATTGAGTTCCATTTATTGAACCACCATCAAATAAATCATATGGAATTGGCTTACTTTGAATAAACACAATTTTATCATTTTCATCTGTTACAATATTACCACTAGAATCTCTTTTTGGTATTCTAGCAGAAACTTTCCAATTAGTAGGAATAATCATTAATTTTAAATCTCTTAAATTTCTAGGTCTTGCTCCTTCTGCCAAATCAATACTTAATCGAATCATACTATCAGCAGCACTTTTTTCATATCTAAAATAATCAGGTGTTCTTATACTTTGCCAAAATCTTAATTGTTGCAATTGATTAGATAAAGAATGTTTATAAGAAGTGTATTTAACACTTAATGTATTTCCTTTTTTATCTTTTTCAGTTAAAATTTCAAATAAATCATTTATTTCGCCATTTGGATTTTCTTTAACCCATGTATCTATATAATCAGAAAGAGAAAAAGAAACAAAATCATTATTTAATTTAGACAATACATTATAATAACTTTGTTTCATCATTAAATCATAATGCTCTTGATTAATATTTCCTATCTCTAATTCTTTGTCTATTAATTCTTTAAATTTATCAGGAGTTATTTCATGAGGATTATTTTCTTGTATAAGGGTGCTAATTATAGAAGAGTTATCACCAAATTTTGTACCATTAATAGTAATTGTTTGAACTATTATTTCTTTTAATTTAGACACTATGTCTTCTAAAGAATCTGTCTCTTTAATAGATTTTTGTATTTTTAATATTTCTTTTTCTAATTTAGAATTATACCTTTGTTCATTTATTGCCTGTATTTCTTTTAAAGATTCTAAATCAATTTTTTTATTTGAACTTACAAACCATTGACTAGTCCTTGTTGTTATTCGACTCATAATTTGCTTAATAGGTAAAAATCCCAATCTTATATTAATATCACCATTTATATAATCTCTTTCAACGCTATTTGCTGTTACGTTACTTGGAAACAATGAATTGTTTACCCTATCTAATTCATCAGCAACTTCCATTCTAAGCTCTGGTTCTTTTTTAGTATTCTTTTTTAAATTAAAATTTGAAATTATTCTAAAATATAATCTTGTTGCTTTGCCAATAATTTTTGATTTTGAATCAAATCTTTTAATAAGTTGAGCACCTTTAGTCCATTCTCTTCTTAATATCATTAATTCATCTGGGGTTAAATCTTCTCTTTTTTTAAGATTATCAGACTCCCAATTTCGATTAGATACAATTTTATTTAATCTTTCATACAATTTATCTAGATATATATCAAAGTCTTTAGTTTCTTTTTCAAGTTCTAATTTTTTAATATATGGATAATCTTTTTCTTTATGAAGAGTAATACCAAATACTTTATGATAAAAAGAATGATAAGCATCATCACTAGACATAGCATTTGTTTTATTTAAATTGCCACCAGTTTCTTCATTTTTAGAATCTTCATCGGATTCTCCATCTTCATCTGTTTCTACTTCATTAGACATATAATTTATACCAGAAGAATTAGAGGGATCTAAGGCAACTCCAAGCCATCTCCCTTGATACATCTCTTCTGCAATAAATTCCATAACTTCTTGTTTGCTTTTAGGATTAAAGCCAAACATTCTTTTCATTCTAGCAACAAATTGCTTTAGCCATTTTTGTAATTTTAATTTTAAGCTTCTAGGTTCATTTTTCATTCTATTTACATAATACTTACCTATAGCTAAAACAAGATTTTCCTCTCCATTTCCTTTCCCATCTTCAAATAGCTTAATTCCTTTTTTAATTAAAGGATCATTTTTAAACATTTTAACATATATATGAGCATATTCATGAGGGATTGTATCTAATCTTCCATCTGTAGTAGACCACATTACCATCCCTTCTAAAGCAGCTCCGATAGCTTGTATTCCTTCTTCTTCTATAAGACCTTCAAAAGTAGATGTTTCTATATTTGGAAAATGTTTTTTTAATCTATTAATTAATCTTTCTACAAACTCAGGTTCGTCTTTTAAATAAGGTAAAATAGAAGAATCTTTTTCTTGAAAAAATTTATCATCTTCACTTGTTTCACTTTCATTTTTTTTAGTTTGTCTTTTCTCAAATGTATCTAAAGCTTTTTTAGTTGCATCTGTAGATGTTTCTTGTTTTTCGTCTGATGCAATAAGACCACTTGGCATTTCACGAGATTCTAAACCTTCTTTTTTTGCAGCTTCTTTAATTTGATTTTCAGAAAGTTTATTAAAATTTTCAGATGTACTAGCAATACCAAGAGATTCAGTTACTTCATTCCATTTAGAAAAACCAGCGTTTTTAGCAATATTTTCATTTTTAAATTTTATATTATTAGATTCTTCTTCTATTGAAATCTCTTTTTCTGTTCCTGGGGGAGTTAAATCAGAAGTTAGTTGGTCAGGAGCAATTTTAACATTATCATCTTGTTCTACTTGTGGAGGAGTTAAATCATCAGTGAATTCTTTAGGAGCAATTTTTGTAATTTTTTCTTTAGTCTTAGAAGGCTTTTTCTTTGAAGAAGTTTTCATAGCTTGTTTTAAAGCACTTTCTTGAAGTTTTATGTCTTTTTCTACATTTTTTACTAAAGGATCATCTTTTCCAAATTCTTTCTTCCACTCTTTTAAAATGCGTTTATAACTTCCAATCTTATTTTGTAAATACTCTATTGGATTATTTTTAAAATTTTTATAATTCTCTTGATTTCTATTATAATCTTTTTCAGCTTGTTCTTTAAAAGTATTTTTATAAGTTGATGTTTTTTTAAGATCTTTTTCTATTGATAATTTAGATATACTAGCTTCTTCTTTAAGAGATTTTTCAATTTCAGCCAAAGAACCTTTGCTTGTGTCTACTTGTGATGAGTCTTTAGTTTCAATTACTTCATCATCAATTATAGATTTTGCTTTATCATTTTCAATAATAGCTTCCCTTAATGCATTTTGATGTTGTTTTAACTTTTCTTTTGCTCCTTTTAATATGCTTTTAGTTTCGCCTTCTTTTATAATTCCTTCCCAGCTTTTAATTTCAGATTTCAAATATTTTATTGGATCACTTTTAAAGTTTTTATACTGAGTTTTATCATATCGTGAATTTCCTTTTGACCCAGATTCAAGATCTTTTTCAATTTGAGATAAATCACTCGATTCATTAACTTGTTCTTTTGTAGTTTTTGTATCTTTTACTTCTTGATCTATGCCTAAACTGTCTAGCTCTCCTGGGGTTACAGAAGTAACAATATTAGTTTCAATATCTTTTAATTCATATTTTTGATTTTGAGTAATTTTAGAAACTTTAACTTTTTTACCTGCAAATTTATTTAAACCTTTATTTTGGCTTTTTAAATTTTCAGGTAAAGTAAAAACTTTTCCTACTTTAGATTTATCTGCTTTTTTACCAACTTCTTCTTGATATTTCTTTTTAGCATCTTGCTCTCCAGGAGAGGCTAATTTATTTGGGTCAATATCTTGAGCAACTCCCCCAACTGGTTTTCCCCTATCTATCTTACCTGTATCTTCTCCAATTGGCTTTCCTTTATCAAATGTTTTAAGCTTAGAAGGATCTGTTTTAACTATTTTAGATAAATCAGTAGACGCATTAGGGTCAAATTGATAAGCAAATTCAGAAAGCTCACCTGTCTCACTTGGGATTTTTGTTTCTTTTATTTTGCCTTTTGTAGCAAAATTTTTAATAATAGCTAATTTTTGTTTTTTATTTAATTTGCCCTTAAATGCTCCTTTTTGAGTATTAGATATTTCATCAAATATAAAATTAATAATAGAATCGCTATTTTCTGCATTTTCAATTTGTTTAATTTTTTCTAAAGATTCTTTTTGGCTTCCTTCGGATATTACTCTTAATAATTTTTGACCTACGCTTACAGATTCAGATACAGTATTTTCTACTTTCTTTATCGCTTGAGAAGTTGATGAATTATCAGCCTCTATTTCATCCATAAAATCTTGTAAAGCACCAGTGTCCTCAGTATTTAATACTGCATTAAAATACTTTGTTACTGCATCAGATACTGGCTTAGATGTTATTTTTTCATCAGATGTAAGTTCTTGTCTTTTTCTTTTATCTCTAACAATTTGTTCAACATCTGCTTTACTAGCTTGTGTTTTAGTTAAAGTTCCAAAAGGCAATCCAAGAACGCCTGTGGTGGCTCCAGCGAAACCTTCTTCCCATACTTGGGGATTATTCCATGTTTCTTTAAATGCTTTCTTCGCAGCTTCTTGAACAGAAAGTTGATCTGTCCCTAAATTTAATTCAAGACCTCTATTAATTGTATTTTGAATATATGCTTGTATAGTTTCAGTAGATCCTTCCATTAAAGCACCTTCTAATGTTTTTGCTATACCAGCGGAACCTCTTATACCAGCCCTAACGATTAAATTAGAATTAATTTTAGAATCAACAATTCTTTGAGCGATTGATTTTCTTAATAACTTTTCACCTTGTTCTTTTCCAATACCAAATATTTTTAAATAATGCTTAGCTCCAAGTTTTTCAAATATACTAGAAACAGCTCCATAACCAACAGATGTTATAGCTGCATAGGTTCTAGCTTCTTCTGGATCTAAACCAATATCTGCTAATGTCGCCATAGCCTCATTATATTGACCACCTGCTTCTATAGCAAACATAGGAGCTAGAGAAGCTGAAAATAACCCAGCTTTAGCAGCTAGACTTAGAGAAGCACCACCTGTTGGCTTTGCAAGTAACACAGCAGGTAAAGTAGCAACGATAGAAATAGCTAAAGAAGGAAGAGCCTCGGATAATGATCTTTGAGCTGTGTGTAAATTAGTCCATCCAGGCTCATCTTCTTTCCACGCAGCTAAAGCTTGTAAAGATTGATTGTTAGCTATTTTTTCTTCATACAATCTTTGATTATAAATTCTTTGATTTTCATAAGCATCTGTTTCAGTCCACGGCATTAAACCGTAAAGACCAGTTTTGGTTTCTTGGAATTGAGTTTCAAATTGCATACCCATTCTTTCAACAAAACCAGGAGCTTCACTTGCTCCAAAAGCCTCATAAGCTGATTTTCCTGGGCTTACATCAAAATCTCTTAAATCTGGAATTTCTTGTTTAGCAAAAGCAAAAATACCCTCATCAGACCAATCTTCAAAAAGCTCTGGGTCAGATGCTCTAATATCATCAATAACAGTTTGTCTATTTAAAGGCATCTATTAATCAGCCTTTGGTGGTGAATATTTTTCAGAAGACCCTTTCCAATATTCATGTTGTAAATTGTCTAATGCTTTTTCCCTTCTTTCTATTATTGGTTTTTTATATATATTTTCTAATTGCTTATTGCTTTTTTTAACGCTCTCAATACCTACCTTGTATCTAATTTCATCCATTTTATTTCTAAGTTTGCCTTTCTTTTTAGAAGTATCTCCTAATCCAGAAACCCATGGTTCTCCTCCAAATAAAATATCCATAGGAGAAAAATCAGTCATTCCACCAGAATATAATTCATGATCTTTTGGATATACATTAAAAATACTTCTAAGAGCGGCTGGTACTTTTTCTAATCCAGGTGCTCTTTGAATATATTCTTCTTCCATTTTATTCCACTTTGATTGTAATTCGTCTAAAGTTTCGCTTTCCTTAGTTATTGTCTCAATAGACTTGTTTATTTCTTCTTGCGTATTTTGATAAGATTTTTGTTCACCTGAAACATCTTTTTGCATATTAAAAATTTTATTTTGTAAAAAATCTAATTCTTCTGGGCTTTTTTCATTATATATTGAAAAATGTTCTTGTTCTTGTTTTTGTTTATCTAAAACAATATTTTTATTATTAGCTATTTGTAATGAATCACTTTGAGTATCCAACATTTCATTTTGCAATTCTTTTATCCAATTCATAATCACTCACCCATTATAAGTTTATTATTAATTAAATCAAATAAAAAATTTAATTCATTTTTATTAAGATTTTTTGAATATTTTTTAAAAATTTCTTTTTTCTCTTCTATATTACCTTCATCTTTAAAAGACCCAAGTTCTTTTTCTAATTCTTGATATACAGGATTTACTTTTTTAAAGTTTTCCCTTAATTTTTTTATTCCTTCATTGCTTCTAGCTTCTACATTTCTTTTATTAATCATTATATTCTGTAAATCATTTGGATTTGTTAATTTTAAATTAAGTATATGCTGATATTTTTTAAAAAAATTAACACTTAAAGTTTTAGTAGATTCACCTGTTTCAGCTTCTCCTTGTGATACATATTCTATATCTGGATTAAATTTTTCTGCTAATTTTTCTATACTTCTTTGAACTCTTGCGTCATCCCATCCTTGACTATTAACACTAAAATCGCTATAATCAATATATTTATATTTTTTTTCTTTACTGTCCCATTTTTTATAAGGAATTGGAGTTTTTGTATTCCAATAAAACTCTTCTTTATCATCTTTTTCAACTTTTGTTAAATAACCAGATAAATAAAACATTTTAGCGTTTTTATCTAAAATTTGTATATCGTCAGCTATCTCTTTAGCCTCATCATACATATCCCCAGATTTAGTTTTAGTAAACATAATTACGCCTTGATTTAAATCTCTTCCATATGCTTTGCTAGTTAAAGCCCAATTAGTTTCTACTCCTAAACCTTCATCAATGGAAACATTATCAATGTTATTAAAAAATAAGTCTTTGCCTTCCATATTCTTAAAATTGGTGTAAGTTTTTATTGTATTAATTTCACTTGTTAGAAGATTGGCATTAGCCTTATTTATTTCTTTTATGTTTTTGTTTGTCATTGAAGCAATATTCGATCTATCTTGAGCTTTTTGATTGCTTAAGTTTTTAATTTTAGTGTAAGCATCATCAATTAATCCGTTTTGATACAACCTAGCAACTTCTTGCATAACTTGTTGTTCTCCACCAACCATTTGATCTTCTTTAAGTTGCAATCCTCCTAACTTAGGATCAACATCATACATTGCCAATGTTTCTCTAACATATTCTTGCTTAGTTAAATTATCAAGAAAATTAACAATAGAAGTAGATTGCTGTTCATTTAAACTAGATTTCTGATTAGAAATAAGACTTTTTGTATTATCAATAATATTCCAATAAGAGTCTTTACTAGGAATTGAATAATTTCCACTTCTCATATTTTTTTGATATAATTTTTCTCTTTCATTTTCTAAATTATTTAATGTGTTTAATATTGTATTAGAATTTGAAACAGAATTACTTAATGATTGCATAATTTTTTGACCAGTCTCTAAATATATATTTGCTCCTGTAAAATCATATTCATCTAATTTAGTATTGTATTCGTTATTTAAAGCAATTAATTCATCATTTGTTATATTTTTTTTAGAAACCTCAGATTTATATTGGTCTATTATATTTGAAACAAAAACTTTTGCATCTGTGTTAATATTATTTTTTTTAGTTTGTTCTCGCTGATAATCTTTATCTGCTTTTGCTGTAATATCGTTTTCTAATTTTCGATTTAACTCAAGATGTTCTAATGATCTTTTTATTTGTATTGATTTTTTATATTCATCATTTGCAGTATCAGTAGCTATTGAACTAACTCCTTTAGCAAGCTGTGTAAATATTCCTTGTAATTCATTTGCCATAATTAATCCTAAGTAACACTGTTATAATCATAATCTTTAATTTTATTATCAGATCCAAAAATGCCTTCCTTAAAAGTATCAGCTGTTGCTCCTATTTCTCCTATTCTTTGTGTAAATCTTTCATTAATTGCAGCTAAAGATTTTTCTTTTGATATACTAACTCCCTCAATAGTAGACATATAATCAGATGCAGATGATTTAGATTTTAATGCCAAGTCTTCCATATTGCTTTCAACACCACTTCTAACACTAGTAGTCATGTCTCTAAAAGAAGACTCAACCTCTCCACTACTAGCAAACCCACTTCTTTTACTTAATGTATCTTTATTTAAAGCAGCTGAAAAAAGATTATCATTCCCCTTAGATCCTATTTGACCAACTTGATTAGTAAGTCCTTCCATAGTTAATTGAAATGCACTTTTGTTTTTATTAAGGGTTAATGCACTTTCTCTGTTTGCTAAAGCTATTTCATCTTGTCTTATTTGTTCTGCATTTTCAGCTTGAGCCGCAGTATCTTTACCTGCTTGGTGAGCTTGATACCCCTTTACACCAGCACCAATAGTCTTAACAGCAGCTCCAGCTATAGCAATTCCAGCCCCAACAGCTAAAAAACTCATTATTTATTATCCTTTGTAAAATCTTTTGATATAATTTCTTTTTCTATTTCTTGTATATTTGTTTTTTTTGTAGCATGAACAGTAACAAAAACACAATCTGTATGTGCAAATATAATTCTTTTTGTATTAGCTTTTGTAATGCCATAATGAGGAGCAACAATCCGTTTTTCTCCGTCTTTATCAACAATAGACATTTCCCCACTAAGTAAAAAATACGGATGATCATATTTATGTATTTTAGTAACTGCCAATTCTCCTTGAGGATTAAAAATTTCTCTCACATAAAGACCATGTCCAAAAGAATGTTTTAATGGATTAAAATCTTGAAGCTCTTTATTTTTTAAAGATGCCTCACTTTTAAACATTTTTTTTTCAACTTTTTTAATTCCTTCTTGAAATTCTTTATTAGTGTACTTAGCTTTAGTAAAAGAAACAGGCTTATTTAAAACCTTTTTTAATTCTGTATATTTGGCAAAAGCCCACGCTGTGTCAAAAGGGAATGAATGTTTTAATTGCAACTTTTTAGTCCAATAATCAAATTGTTCTTTTGCTTGTATTTTATTCATTTTTATTTAAACTCTCTTGGTATAATTCCCAAGCTGCACTAGTCATTTTACCATAAATGCCATCAATTCCATCTTTATTTTTACCGTATTTACCTATATCGTAACCCGCTTCAACTAAAATTCTTTGTTTTTCTTTTACATCATCTTCTGTTCCACCTAAATCTACATTATCTTGATCCTCTTTTAAAAGTTGCTTTTTATCGTTTTTATCTAAATTAATTACGGCTTCAATATTCTTTTGCTTTTTATAATCCTCTATATTTGTATATTGACCATCTATGTCATATACATATTCACTTATTTGCTCTCTAGTAAGACCAGCAAATTTTTTATTACCACTCTCCATCATCTTATCAATCGTTTTTTCTTGAGAATTATCTTGTACTACCTCATTAGTATCTGATGCTCCATCTGTTTTTATTTCAGATATTGCTTTACTTGTTAAGCTTTCAGGTTTTTTTCCAAATTGCTTCCACCAATCTTTATCACTATACGCATCCTCAGAAAGTTTTTCTAAATAACCACCTTTTTCTGCTAATGGCTCTGTAGATAAAGTTCCTATTTCTTTTAATCCTTCAGTAGTGTATTTATAATTATCTTCGCCTACTGAAATTTTATCATCTAAAGAGCTTTTTAATCCCAACCTTTGCCATAAAGTTCCTTTATCTGCTTCAGCTCCAATTGTTTCCCTACCAGCTTGAACTTGTTTATAAGTTTCTATATTTGGCTTAACTGCTTTGCCAATAGATGAAACAGCTTGCCCAGCT
>Ga0098060_1000353_pt1 | contig 21512 bp, 5 predicted proteins | sample 21_taG_FD_77063 | JGI IMG/M metagenome (GOLD analysis project Ga0098060, IMG submission 77063) | Marine viral communities from the Subarctic Pacific Ocean - 21_ETSP_OMZ_AT15319 metaG | ecosystem: Environmental > Aquatic > Marine > Oceanic | place: Pacific Ocean | collected 2015-01-19 | reverse complement strand
ATAGTTTTTGAACCAGGATCATTTGATTATCACATTAAAAAAGGTTATAATCTTGGTATGACTAACAAGTTAACATCTATAGATTTACAAAATTTCATCACTCAAGATATGCCACTTGATGTTGTGGAAATAGATCTTTTATACAAAGAAGATGGATCGCCAAATATATATGTAGTTGAAACATTTTCTCCAGTTGATGATGTACCGGTAGGTTTACCCGCGAACACTTGGTATTCTAACAAGTATACAGTTACATCTGATACTATCCATTCTATATTACCATCAAATCAATTATTAAGACCTTGGGATAACGTTCCTAGAAAAGCTTTAGCGCAAGAGATAGTTGGTAATAGAATAGTATACGCTAACTACTTGCAAAATTTTGATTTAAAATCTGGAACGACTAGTCTTGAGTATTATCCTGATTTTTCAATCGCAATTGGTTCTTTTTCCACAGGACCCGTTACAGCTGGATTCGCTTTTAAGTCAATAAAAACTTTAAGAGAATACCAACTTGGTGTCGTATTTTTAGACGAGTACGGTAGAGAAACTCCAGTTTTATCTAACGAAACTGGAACTTTAATGCTAGATAAATCCAACGCTGCTAATCAAAATAGATTTGACATAAATTTCCAACCAGGTACTCAATTCCCACAAAACATGAAATATATGAAGTTTTTTGTAAAAGAAACTTCTGGTGAGTATTACAACTTAGCTATGGGTAGATATTACGATGCTGAAGATGGGAATATTTGGCTGGCTTTTCCCTCTACTGATAGAGCTAAAATTGATGAAGAGAGTTTTATAATATTAAAAAAAGGTTCTGATAGTAACGATCCAGTTGTAGAGCCTGCTAGATATAAAGTCATAGCAATAGAAAATGATGCTCCTGATTTTATTAAAACTGTGAAACTTAGAATGGATAAAAAAATACATTCTTATATAACAGCTAGTGGTGATGATTTATTTGGTCCAGATATGACTACAGCCCCAGGTATTGGTGATGATTACTTTGAATTAAGTTATCAACCATTCGCATCTAGTAGTAGTGCTGAACTACATAAAATAATGAGAGAAGCCCCCGGAGATCAAATTTGGGTAGAATTCGAAATGTCAACAACTTCTAGTGGCGCAGTTTCTAATAGATATAGAGTAGTAGAATTAACATGTGACTATGATCCTCAGGCAGACTCTGCTTCTCCTGATTATATTAGTGTGGCTAATGCAAGATATTACTTCAAAATAGAAGGTATATTTGGTGATGACGTTAACTTTATATGTGACGATCCATCGGGTCAAAATGCATCACAAATAAATGAAGGAGCTCAAGTAAATATATATAGATATAAAATAGAAAATAGACCACAATTTGATGGTAGATTTTTTGTAAAAATATTAAATGATGATATATTTAGGAAATACGTAAATACATCTTATGCTTCTCTTTCTGATGACTATAAAATAGTTTCTTCTAAAAAAATATATTCTCTGCATGATAGTGTTTTGAATAAATGGTATTATCAGGGAAAATTCACAACACACGGTAAATATAATCCAACACCAGAGATAGCGGCTTTCTTATATAATTATCTATCAGATGGCAATTTTGTTGAAACTCTAAATCACGGGACGGGATCAGCTAACCAAGGAGCAAATGAAAAGGATTATCTTTTCCATCGTTATGGTTCTGGTAACTCACTTTATGGTCAACATGAACATATAAGGTATCCAGATAAAAATAGATATCAAGCTTGGTTTAATGAATTTAGATTCTTTGACGCGACTGAAGCTACTGTCGGTACTAATGCCCCGCCTGGATTTGGTTTTTTAAATAAAGCTGTTGGAGCAGGAGGTATTACACATGGTGCTCAACATAAGTCAACACAAATTGACATGAGTGCTTGGGGAAGTGGTAATAGTGCTTTGGGTACTACGATTACACAAGGTCCTTTTGGAGCTTGGTTATATCCTGGGGCTTTTGGAGGAGGTGTTCCTGGTCCCCATCGCCACACAAACCCTTATGGTTGGACTTTTGAAATAGGGGAAAACGCTATTGATGATGGTTATATCGATCCTGTTGATTTTAACAATAGAGGTACTTACTGGTTTTTAGATGGCGCTAGGAAAAAGGGGTATAAAGATGCTAATAATGATTTAGATGGTTCTGGTGGAATAGTTCTAACTTGTAATGGTGCGAGTACAGCATTAGGTAGTGCTAATTTCCCATTTACAGATCCTAATAATGGTTTTTATATACCCCGTCAGTATGCTGTCGGTGTACCACCTGATCCTGGTTTTGGAACCCAATATGTTAATGGATTAGGTGATACTGCTAACGTAGCTAATGGATGTGTGTGGCACGAGGCTAATGGTTGGAACCAGGGATGGTCATCACCTATCCACCAAGCAACCACAACTGTTAATAGATTTGGTTGGGGACAAATCGATCAAGATAATTTTACGATAAACTTAGGTTTTGGAGGTTTATATGACGACCAGTGGCAGACTACTTTTAATCCAGCTGGTCCTCAATATTATAGCGTTACCGGTTTTTTTGACCTTAGGAGCGGTGGTAATACTTACCATCCAAAGGAGCAAGACTTTATTGATAAGTTAGTTCCAGGAACAAAATGGAGATGGGCTGAAGATCCAGCACAGACAGTATATACTATAGGTGGGGCAGTTGAAGAACATAACTCTATTAGATACTGCATGCTACCACATCAATCAATACAAATTGATGCTGAGACTGAACATACGGAGGCTTGGGAAATTTCTGGGGATGTGAACAAAGACCAACCGTCTATGGCGGCTTCGAATATGGGTGGATACAACGTGGTAAATGGTTTTACTAATCCATCAAACTTTACTAAAAACTTCTTATTTGCAAATGAAGATTCCGCGAGTGGATTTGGAAAAGGATGGCAACCGTCAAGATTAGGTTTAGTTTGGAATGACGCAACTAACGATATAATTAATAACGATGGTTATAATGTTGATATTACAGCAGCTGCTGCTGGTACAACTGCTTTTAATGATAAAACAACTTTAAATAATTATTATATAGTAGTAGATTCTCTTATTGGTACTAATACTGGTGCTGGTGCAGCAAATGTAGCAATACATAAAGGTTTAGTGTTATGGTCAGTAAGTTCGGGATTAAACCAAGCTGGTGAAGATGGTGATGAATGTGGTGCTTGTCACGGTGCTTTTGGTGGTGGTAATGCCGCTATATCGTTAAGCCCTACCGCTACAAATACTAATTACCCAACTGGTGCTGGTACTTTTTGGGATGATTATAGTGTTGATGGTGGTACAGCTGCGAGTATGAGATGGCAAGCCTTGTTAGTTAAAAAAACCGCGTATGATGCAGCTACTGGTGGGTATAGAATATACCTAACTGGTTATAGAAGAAGTATGACAAAATACGATACGGTTGTACCTGCGAATGGAGCAACATTGAAATTTGTTCAACCAAAAATGAATGGATTTAGTCCTAACTTTGTGGAGAACTTTCACTGGATGGCTTGGATGTGGAATAATAATGCTAATTCCCCATGGGATCCAACTAATTTTGGAGTACCTCATACAGCTGCATTATTTGGAGATGGTATGAAGCATTTTGAACATGGCGCTGGATTTAATCAAGGGGAATATATTAATAAAAATGTTAGACTTTTTGAAGAAGTTGGTTATACTTTAGAGATATTAGAACCATTAGGAGATATAGAGACATATGCTGATGATCCAGCTATTTGGGAGACGGAACCCAAAGAAACTACTGATTTAAATATTTATTATGAAGCTAGTGGTTACAATCCTCTACTTTTAACTGCTTCGACAAAATATACAGCTATACCAAATGCTTCGATTATAACTAGATTGGGTGGTAGTGGTATAATGCCCAATACAACCACTACGGGTGTAGGTGGGGCAAATGACGATGAAATAACTGTTACAGATCCTATAAATGGCGCTGGCTCTATATGCGTTACAGTAGGTGGTTGCCCAGGTAATTCCATACCTAATGAAACTGTAGTTGGTGATACTTTAAATGTCACTAGATTAGATGGTAGCGTTATGACGGTTACAGTTACAGGGTTTCCAAATCCTACTATTGTTATTGGTGGTGATAATATGACTGATGCCGTGCAAGTAAACAACGTGCTTTATAATGAGACGTATTCTCTTAATTGGAACAACTGCTACTCCTATGGAAATGGTGTTGAATCTAATAGAATTAGAGATTACTTCAATCTACCATTTATATCTAATGGTGTATTCGCATCATCTACGTTAGGTGAACAATACAAAGAAGAAAGAAGAACAAATGGGTTAATATATTCAGGTCTATATAACTCTATAAGCGGTATAAATAATTTAAACCAATTTATACAAGCCGAAAAAATAACTAAAGATATAAATCCTAGTTATGGTAGTATTCAAAAGATTCATACTAGAGATACGGATCTAGTGACTTTATGTGAGGATAAAGTTTTAAGAATATTAGCAAATAAGGACGCTGTATATAACGCAGATGGTAACACACAATTAACAGCTACAGCGAACGTATTAGGACAATCAGTTCCTTTTGTTGGAGAATATGGTATATCTACTAATCCAGAATCATTCGCTTCAGAATCTTATAGGGCTTACTTCTCAGACAAAGTAAGAGGTGCCGTGTTAAGATTGTCAAAAGATGGATTGACTCCTATATCTGATCATGGTATGAAAGATTGGTTTAAGGATAATTTAAAAACATCTGCTAATATTTTTGGTAGTTATGATGATAATAAAGATCAATATAATATAACATTAAACAACCAACCGTTCACTCCAGGTTATATAATTAACACCGCTTGTCCTTCCCCTTGGAGCGGGGAGACACTTGGTTGTGGGAAGCGGCAAGATGACAGACGAGGAAGTGTTGGTGGCGCACCTTGGCAATCCCCAACGTATGGTCAATATTTTAATCCTATAGCAACAACCCCACCTCTTTACACACTTTTTAATTCCCACCGACTCAACTCTCACGATCCACTAAATTTTATAGATTATTTAATAGATAATCACCCAAATGATCCCGCAGAAATGTTTAACGTGCCATTAATGATAGGAGGTAATCATCCACAGATGGGAGGTTTTACTACTCAAGCAGAACTTAATGAATTCTTGACTAGAAATATTATGGACGTTAGAACGGATCCTGACGGTAATGATTGGACGGCTAAAGATAGTTGTTGTGAAGTATGTACAGATGGGGCTGGACACGCGTTGGTTACTCCAACCCAGTTTCAAGTTACGTGTGATCGTTTTGGTGGTTTTAATATCTCTACAACTGGACACATGGCACACCCCGATTGGGCAAATATTTATGGGGATCCAGCAAAATATGGACATCAAACGCTATTTGGTACATGGGATGATTTAGTAGATAAAGCTATTAATGTGGCAAATATACCGGGTATAACACCTGGAATGGGTAGAATAGATGTTTTAACAGCTATGAACGCTCACTATGGCTTTGAATGTAATATTACCATATCATGGAGGCCTTGTCTTTGCTGTCCAGATTGTACGGATTGTACTACGATAACACTACTACCACCTCCATCAGAAGAAAATGATAAAACCTTAACGTTTAAAGAGAATGTTAAAGGTTGGATTAGTTTTAAATCTTTCATACCTGAACATGCTGTTAGTTGTGCTAGTGAGTATTTTACATTTAAAGGTGGTGATTTATACCAACATCACCACATGGCACCTCCTAGAAACAACTTCTATGGACAACAATATCAATCTAGTTTTAAAGTTTTAATGAATGATGGTGCTGGTTCTGTTAAGAATTTCCAAACAGTAAACTATGAGGGATCTCAAACTAGAGTTAGAAAGTTTACAACTCAAAGTGTTACTGATGCAGCTGGTATTACTACATTATACAACGACAAAGAATATTATAATCTAACACCAAGAAAAGGTTGGTGGATCCAAAATATAGAAACAGATTTACAGAAAGGTGGTATACCAGAGTTTATCAGAAAAGAAGGGAAATGGTTTAATTATATAAAAGGACCTTTTTTAAATGATTCAGCTAGACCTCAGTTTGATGAGTTCGCAGCGCAAGGGATTGGTGGTTTTGAGAACTTCAATCCTAACGCGGAAATCATAGGCTGCACGGATCGTAATGACATGGTTAATTTTAATCCAAACGCTAATATTGCTTGTAAAGACGTAGATGGAGTTACCAATGGTACGGCGTTAACAAATGGTATTAGTTTCGATCCTGCTGTAGATTGCTGTGAACCGTGTGTATATGGTTGTATGGATCCAGCTTCAAGTAATTACGTCATTGCTGCTACTTGTGATGATGGTAGTTGTAGTAAAAAAGGTTGTACAGATCCAGCGGCATTAAACTACGATCCTACAGCTACTGTAGATGATGGCTCATGTATTTATCCTAATTGTGGGTGTATGGATGGTAGTCAAGTGATGGGTGAAGATGCAAGCATGGGGAATGGTGGTGGTCCTATAGGTATACTTGTTAATAAGTATTTAAATCACGATCCATTAGCTAGTTGTGATTGTGATTGTAATTGCGACCAAACAACAGCTTGGTTTGGTGATACCGGTTGTTGTGATCCAGCTATTTATGGTTGTATGGATCCTTTAGCCCCTAACTACATGCCTACAGCTAATATTCAATCTAACGTACTTTGTACGTCTACTCTTGATGCTAATGGAATACTACAATGGCAACAGGATTACTGTACTTGTCACCCATATAAGACTTATGGATGTACAGACTCTGGAGCTTTAAATTTTGATCCAAACGCTACTATTCCTTGTAATGATGATGCGTCTGGACCTGGAAATAATACGTGTTGTGTATACGGTCCAATCCCAAGTTGGAAATGTAATGCGTTAGGAATATGTTACGATCCAGGAGATGGTAGTGGACCTTATCAAACTGAAGCTGATTGCATAAGTAGCCCTTGTTTACCATCTACCACTGGTTATGATTGTGATGCTGCTACTGGATGTTTCGCTGTTCCAGGAGGAGGTGCTTATGCTACACTAGCTGATTGCCAAACATCATGTCCAACCCCAGGTGGTACATCATGGGATTGTGATCCAATCATTGGGTGCTTTGATCCAGGAACTGGTAACGGGCAATATGCTACGCTGGTTGATTGTCAAAGTATTTGTCCAAATCCACCACCACCACCTAGCTCGCAAACATGGGATTGTAATCCAACTATCGGGTGTTATGATCCTGGCACTGGAAATGGTCAATATACCACGTTGTCACAATGTCAAGTTGGATGTCCTGGTATAACACCACAAAGTTGGGACTGTGATCCGGTTAATGGATGTGTAGATCCAGGAACTGGTAATGGACAGTATTCTACGTTAGCTTCCTGTACTGCGGTTTGTCCTGGTCCTACTACGCCAGAAAGTTGGAATTGTGTAAGTCCTGGAAACTGTGTTGATCCAGGGGATGGTAGTGGTACGTATCCTACGCAGGCTGTTTGTAATATAATGTGTCCACCACCACCACCTGTAGTTCCAACTTGGAATTGTGATCCAGCTCTAGGATGTGTTGACCCAGGAGATGGTAGTGGATTGTATAATTCTTTAGCTTCTTGTCAAACCGGTTGTACACCAAGTTCTTGGATCTGTGACCCAGCTGGATGCTATGATCCGGGAGATGGTAGTGGACCATATTCTACATACCAAGATTGTATAGCTGCTCAAACTACCGTTAACCATTGTACTGATAATGATGGTTTATCTATCGCTAATTCAACACTTATTGATGGTACGGAGTCGCCAGGTGGTATAACTAATTATACTATAATGGATTGGATGAAAGCTAATCCAAGCACACCTGTTAGTAGTGTTATTTTTGAGGTTTCTTTTGATGTTAGTACTAACAGTGGTAATTCTAACGCTCCCGGTTGCGATCCAACGGTTGGTGTTCCTTGTCCAGGCCCTAATAGCACACCTAATAACCCAACTTATCTAATGAGAGGACTAGGGATGTATGTAGGTCAGGGTGACGATTGTCGTTGGACGCACACAACATGTGATCCAAATGGTTGTGGAATTCAGAGTTCTTTATATCCTGGCGGAGTTGGAAATAATAATCCTCCTGGTTCGGGGGCTGGGGAGCATGGGGATACGTGGAATGAGGTTGTTAGTTGGTTGCAAGGTCGTGGTTTAGCTATTCAACCTTGGATGGATTGGGTACAAATAAGGAATATGGGAAACAGTACTTGGGGTACCCCAGGAAATCAACCGCACGCAGCTTGGAATAACTATGGTTGTAATAGGTGGAAACATCACTTCACAGGTTGGAATTATTCTGGCGTAAATGAATGTATTGGCAGCATGTGTAATTGTCTAACTACATGTCCTAATCCTCCAGTTCCGGCAGCAAGTTGGGACTGCGTTTTAGGTTCATGTATAGACCCTGGTACTGGAAATGGTCAATATAGTTCTTTAGCAGCTTGTAGTACCTCTTGTAATCCACCATCATCATTAAATTGGGCTTGTGATGTTGGAACTTGTATATCAGTTGCAGCGGGAACTGGTAGTTTTCCAACGCTACAAGCTTGCCAACAAGTAGGTTGTTCGCCACCACCATCGTCCAATAGTTATAGATGCGCTAGCGGTGTCTGCGCAATGGCTGGACCAGGGGTTGGTCCCTTCCAAACGATGCAAGATTGTTTAAATGCGGGTTGCTCACCGCCTCCAACTGGAGGAATGTGGAAATGTAAAACAGGACTAGGTTGTGGACAGGATCCTACTGGTACATTCGCTAGTCAAGCACTGTGTAATGCTTCTTGCCCTCCTCCAAGTAGCCCAGAACCTTATAAATGTGGTCAAACAGGTTGCTTCATGGATCCGAGTGGTACCTATCCTACAATGCAAGCCTGTTTAACCGCTTTTAATTCAACAAATGGTTGTAGTAGTCCTAGTTAACAATATAAATAATAAATATGCCTGTATTACAGTTAAACTTTAATTACCCATTAAACGATTCCGCTCAAATAGAAGATGCTGTTTTTGTTTTTCAAAATATGAATAATCAAGCTAATTTTAGTGTTGACATAGCGCCTAGTGCTACATATCTTGGTAATATTTTTAAAATCAATAATCCAAATAATGAGGTTGGATTAGGGCAAACTTATATACAAGTTTATCATCCAGCACCCGTCCCCGCTGTTTGGGCAACTTTAAATGTTGGTTCGGATTATATTATGTTTCAAAAACATAGATCTCCTGGCGTGAGTGGTGTTTTAGGTTATTATGCTGAAATGGAGTTTAGAAATAATTCAACTAAAAAAGCGGAGTTATTTGCTGTTGGGTCGGAAATATTTGAAAGTAGTAAATAAATAATTAATTATGGCATACGGTACGAGTAGTTCAACTACGAAAATTATATATGATATGTTTGGGGACTTCGATGTTCATTTAAATCCATTGGGTGAGAGTAGGGATATCACAGTGAAGGGTGATGATGGAGCTCATTATGATTTAGAAGTAACTGACGAGGATGGAAAATATTATAATTTTAAAACAGGTGTGTTTGGTACTTATGTTAATAACGCTACAAACAAACTTAGTAAGAGAAGAATAGAGGATGGTACTGATATTGTAAATATAAATTTTCCAGCACCAGCAAAACTCATCACGTATACCGTTAGATTGATAGTTAACCACTGTTGTGGACCAGTAAAACTAAGAGAGAATAAGGTTGGGAAAAGAGGGGATGATACTATCGCTCATAATAAATCAATTGGAGGAAGTGGTGGTGTTATGGAAAAAAAGATATTTGGCTCAACAACAGCAACTTTTACATTAAGTTGTAATGCTCCTACTTTAAGTGATAGTGGAGAGGCATGGCAAACAGCAACGCCTAGATTTGGTACAGCAACTGGCGCACAGACAAGAACGGGTTGTTACAAGGGAGAGGACTTTACATTACCTTTTTCAATAACACTGACAGCTACGTCTGGAAAATCTATTAGAATTCTTAGAGATCCAAATGTAGGTGACTTGTGTGCAATAAAGACGATAACTATAGGTGGTACTCCAGACACTATAACTAATGAAGATATATACCCATTAGTAACCACTACTGACAATACTAACGCTGCAATGGAAGCTACTAGAAACGTAACAATGACAACAAATGTTGTTGATAAAATGGAACTTGGTGATAAAGTTACTGGTGATGGTATAGCATCGACATCTACGATCACCGTGACGGGTCTAGCAGTTGGTGACAACGCTAAGATATTTCAAGCTTCCGAAGTTGTAAGTATCGATAGTGGTATAACTTTAAGTTTTAGTAAAGCAAAACACCATAAATGGCCAGTCAATGACATAGTTGGAATTGGTAGTGGTATGATTGTTGGTGGCGATGCTAATAGCGCTAACTTCCAGTCTAACACAAAAATAAGTTCATATACGAAACATAAAACAACCTCAATGGAGCAACCACAGGTTTGCGAGAGTTCTCCTTCTGATCCAATAGTGACAAGAGAGGTGAGTGTTACTGCTCCAGCTGTGGAGGATGGTAGCACAATAACATATTCAGAGGAAAATATTATTGGAGATCCTAGAGAGATTTCAGCAAATAATGGTAGTGTAACTTTTTCCCCAGCGCAAAACGTAGATATAGCTTCTGATTCAAGTGTTAAGATTTATGCTTACGGATATGATCAAATTAAGAAAATGACAAACATGGGTGTTTATCTTGAGGACGTAGAATTAACACCAACAGAAATAACAACAACAATAAGTGATGCTAGTGCCACGGGATCAGCTTCATTAAATGACTTTGATGTTGCTAGTGTTACTGGTATAATGGATGACGTTAGCGTAGTACATGGCGCTGGTATAAGTAATTCAACAAGTAATCCAGTTGTGACAACTATAAGTAGTTCAAATTTAACATTAACACCAGGTGGTCATACTGTGACAAATGGAGAGACTTTAACCTTTACTGGAGCGAGTAATATTATAACTATAACAGGAACATTAAGAATTAAGAATTTCACAACGGCAGCTAGCTCAACATTATATTTCGATGTTGAACGGTTTTTACACTCTGCTTAAAGCAGTTTTAGGTAAAAAGTGAGCAAAAAGTGTGACTATAAAAGAACTAATAAATAAGAAGAATATGGCAAGAAGCAAAGTTAAACCATTTAGAAGAAGTCCTTTAAGAAATTTGCAAGATCAAATTAGTGGCGCTTTTAATAAATTCAAAGAAATAGACATGAATAAAAACTTCGGAGAGGATGTTAGTGGGCAAGCTATAGGAAATGCTTTTCGTAATCTTAAAACTGATCAATTTAAAAACACTTACGAAGACATATCAAATCAATATGCTAATATTGATGAGACTAATTTCGCTGAAGATTTAACTGTAAATACTCAAGCCGCAGATTTTGAAAGAGATATGGCTAGACAATCCCAAGCTAATACAATGCAAAATCTACAAGGTGCCGCTGGTGGATCTGGTATAGCTGGACTCGCTCAAGCTATGGCAAATCAGGGTGCTAAAAGCGCTAGAAGTATATCAGCTAACTTAGGCCAGCAAGAATCTCAAGTTCAAATGCAGAGAATGGCTGGTAAGCAAGATGTGCAAAGAAGAAGAGAATTACAAATGCAAGGTCAAGGACAAGCGGAAATGATGAAAGCTCAAGGGGCACAAGTCCAACAACAAATGGTGGCTGACAGAGAAACGCAAATGGCACAAGGTCAGCAACAAGCTGACATGGCCAACCAAAGCATGAGTATGCAAGTTCAGCAAATGAAAATGCAAGGAGCATCAGATGCTCGTAACGCAGCAATGCAACAAGCACAAGGTGAGATAGCATTTTTATCAGGACAGCAACAAGCACAATGGCAGCAAGAGCAAGGAGATAAAAATTGGGGACAAAGAAGTTTTGGGTGGTAAAAATAAAAATACAAAAATATGGCAGATAATATTGTAGATGTTAACGCAATGTATAGGGCTGGATATGCTAGCTCTCATAAACCATCGTTTCAACAGGAAAGAAACGACTTGGTTGATCAAGTGTTTTCATGGGCTGGAAAAAAAGCGGTTGAACATTATGGAAATGTTTTTAAAGAACTTAGTGTAGTAAAACGTAAAGCTAATAGCGCTACAGCGGCTATTAACTTGGAAATTGAAAAAGTTGGTGACGAATTAAATCCAGAAGTTCAAGCGGCTTTAGATACTTTTAAAAAGGAATATGATAAAGGTGCTAGGATGAGCAAGCTTGGTATAACGAGTAAAAGAAAAACTAAGGGGCAGGAAATGATGGATCTTGCTATGATGAAAATGACTCAATTAAATTCGCATTTGGGAACATTAAGATTAGCTAGAAAAAAAGAACAAGATAGAGCATTGTTAATGACTGGTGAAGGGGGTCATGATGATGGAAGTATTAAAGGGTATAATGAAGGTTCAATGGCACCAGCTTTAGAATACTCAAGTATGTTAGCGAGTGGAGAGTTGTTGAATCATATTACCGTTGATCACGGGACAGGAGAGTTAGTGCTCTTAGAAGAAGTTGGGACTGGGCAATTTATGGGACCAGTAACACAAGCTGAAGACGCCGCTAGTGTAGACGCTGATAACGATGGTGTGCCTGATACTATAGATTCTACACCAGGAACCCCAGGAGGAGAGGAAATAATGGAAACCGTAAAGACTAAATGGCAAGATTTAGAATTCGCTCCAGATGCGGATGATTCCTTACAAGACGTTCAAAGGGCTGTAATGGAAAATCAATTCAACACGGGTTTAGGTGGTAAAAATGGAGAAAGGGACGATATGCTAGATTCCTTTACTTTGGATAAGATTAGAGGACATGTTAATGATGCTAGTAATAATGCTATTACAAGTTACTTTTTTGGTGGTACCCTTATTGATGGTACTAAATCTAAATTACCAGAAAGCGCTCCAGTTTATCAATACCTTTTAGGCCAAGGTTATGAACCAGGTAGTGAGGAATGGCAAGGTGCTTTAGAATCTTTAAAAACTGAAAACTTTAATAAGGGAAGTGAAATGCGGGAGACAGTTTCTCAATTTATGTTTGAGAAAGCTAATGAGTTTTATGATAATGGTTATAATAAATACTTGAGTCAGCAAGAGCTTGATGAGAAGAAAAAGCAAAAATCTCAAGGTGGTGGCGGTGGAGGCGGTGGTCCTGATCGTGTAATGATTCATGGTTCATGGTATTACCCTGATCAAATCGCGAGCAATATTGATGATATTAAATCAGCAACAGAAGGAGAAGTTATAAAAAGAAATGATGGTTTGGGAACCTTTGAGTTTGATGGGGAGAATTGGTGGGAGATAACAGTTCCGCTTTACGAAGGTGAGAAAGAAAAACGAAGAAGAATTTCTCAAGACAAAGTCATCTCTAGACAAGGTTACGGTGGATATGGTGGTGGTAGTAAAGACGTGGTTTTAAGTGAAGATGAGAAAATAGCTAAAGGAAATACTGATGCTGCAAAATCTAATTTTGGTGAAAATATGAAAGTTGGAGATAAAATCAAAGCGGGGGATTACGAACCTTTTGAGGGCGCAGATGGGAACATGATTGACGGAAATGTAACTATAGTTGGTTACAATAATATTAATGGTGTGTATCAAGTAAGAGATGAGAGAGGTCAAATCCACGACTACGTTCCAAAGGTAGATAAATCATACGAATAAAATAATAAAATATGCCAGTACAATTTATAGATGTTAACGGTAAACAATATAGCGTTAGCGAATCAAATATAGATAGATTTTTAAAAGACTACCCAGGCGCAACAAGAATGGCGCCGGGAAAGACAACGGACTCTGCGGGTGTAACCCCGACCGGAGGGTCAGAAAATATGGGATCCAAATCGGGAGATGGTTTTTGGGATTGGCAGAATATAGTTAGTAAAACTAGAACTGCGGCTAATTTAACAAATCCATTAGGTATAGCCTATGAAATATCTAAACAAGTAACCAAAGAAGCAAGCGAAGGTACTCTAACAGGTGAAAACCAATCCACGTTTTCTACTATAGCAAGTATTGGTAAAGAGTATAGTGACGCTTTATATACCGGTTGGGAAACTGGTAGAATATTAGAAGAAAACTTAGAGGTTTTTAAAGGTAATCATTCAGATGAATCTATAGACGCTATGATTAAAGCTGGGGAAAAACTAAATAGTTTACCACAGAGTGATAGAATGATTGAGTTTGCTAAGGCCGTGCAAGAAGGAGGTGGAGGTTTTTGGAATGGATTATTAGAATTAGGAAAAGATCCAGATGGTGGAGCTTTATTAGCTTCTCAAGTGGCTATGCAATCTTTAGCTATGATGGCTGCTGGTGGATTTGATTCAATAGCTGATCTCGCCCAAGGTAAAACTCCAGACGCTTTAGCTTGGATGGCTGCTGGGGCTGGAACTGGGGCCGCTATTTTTGGCACCGCTGGTACTGTTGTTCCTGGTCTTGGTAATTTAATAGGTGCTGGTGGTGGCGCTATAGCTGGTGCAATGGGTGGTTTATCTACCGCATTAGAAAATGGATTAACATTTACTGAATTGTTAAAAGAAGAAATTGAAGCTACTGGAGGGGAGTATAATAGAGAAAATATAAAAAAGTTTTTATCAAGCGAGGAGAATTACAAAAGAATATACAATAAATCTATAAAAAGAGGGTTATGGATTGGGGCTATCGATATGATTGGTGGTGGTATATCTGGAGCCGTTGGTGCTAAAACAATTAAATCATTGGGCAAAACAGTTACTGTTGGTGGTAAAGTTTTACAGTCAGCGACAAAAACATCGGCGTTATTAGGTATTGGTGCTTCTACTGTTGTTGAGGGTATTAGTGGTGGTATTGGGGAGTACGCTGGACAAAAAGCAGCAGGACAAGATTACAATGCTGCTGATATAATTCTAGAAATGTTTGCTGAAACACCGGGCGCATTAGTAACCGGACCAACAAAAGCTTTGGTTAAAAAAGCTCCTATATATACTATAAACCAAAACGGGAAAAAAGTAAAATATGATCAAAATGAGTTTTTAGAGAAAATTGACGGTTTAGATGCTGAAAGTTTAGCTAAACTAGATATTGATATTAAGGGTGATAACGCGTTGGCAAAAGAGTTGTTTGATATTCAAGACAATTTTATAAGAAAATCAAAAATAGACACTAGAGTTAGTGGGGAAAAAGATATAAATAGATTAGTAGAACTAGACAAGCAACTTCAAAAAGCCAAGAAAGATGTTGAGTTAAAAGGTATAAGAAAAAAACCAGGAGCACAAGAACGTTTAGAAAAAATAGAAACTGAAATAGATAATATTTTAGAAAAATATGCTGGTGTAGATAAAAGAACAAAAGACGTTAGGGCTAGGAAGAAAACTCAACAAGAAGTTAGTAGAGCTAGAACTGAAATACTTATAAATAAAATAAACGAAGCCAACGCGAAGGAAGGTAAAAAGCGAATTAAAAATGTTAAAGATTTAGCTGATTACGTTAGCGAAAAAACTGGAATTAAAATCAACGTAAATTCAGGTAATACTAAGAAATTCCAAGATCACATAGCTAGTGATCCAGAAAAAATGGATCATCAAACTACGTTGCAAGGTTTAGAAGTTGGGCTGAGAGAGTTAATAAACGATCCAAATGCTAGTCAAGATGAGGTCAACGCGGCTCAAGAAGAGTTAGGTGTTTTAGAAGGTGCCGGACAAGTTGGTGTAGCGCCGCTTAATGAAGTTCTAAATATTGCTAAGGGTGAATCTAAACGTTATGGTCGTTTTGTACCAAGTCTAGATGCGGATGGTAAAGTAATAAGCTATGATTTATTTATAAATGAAGAAACCTCTTTTAAAGATGGTATGTTAAATACAAGTGCTCATGAGTTTTTCCACGCAGCTATATTTGGCACTTTAAAAGGTAACATAGAAGCTCAAATGGCGTTAGGAGATGCTTTATTTAGAGCTTTAAAAGCAAAAGGTGCTAAAATAAAACCAGGTAGCACGATAAATGATCAGATTAGTAGGTATGAAGAAAACGAGGGATTAGGTGAAGAAATGCTAGCTATTACATCTGAAAATTTTAATGACATAGAAATGGACGAAGGTTTTGTTCAATCGTTAAGAGATGTGTGGAGAAGATTTGGACAAAAGTACTTAGGTAAAGAAATACTATTTAACGAAGATCAAGATGTTTTAAACTTTGTAAAGGATTTCCATAGAACTATAAAAGATCCTACAAAAATAAATAAAGCTATGGTGGCTTTAATAGGTAAGGGAGTTGAAGGTAAATTATTAGAAGGTATAGATATAGAAGGTGGTCCTAAAGTTGGAGAGATGCTTTCTAAAGAGGCTTCTGATAATGTTCAACGTATATATACCGAACAGGGCGAAGCTGGCGTTATGGACATTATAAACGCTTTTAAACCTATAACAAATAAAATAGTAGAAAAACGTAGAGAAGCTCCTAATTTTGATAAAGAACTATTAACTAGTGAAATTGAAATAGGTAAACGTGGTATATATGATTTAATAAAAGAATACGATCCAAATTCCGGCGTGCCACTAGCTGCTTATATAAATAAATATCTACCATCTAGAGCTATTGAAGCTTCAAAAAGAATATTAGGCGAAGAGTTTACAGATGATATAACAGAACAAGTTGATGTTGCCGCTGAAGAAATTATTGAAACACCAAAACCTAAAAAGAAGAAAATTCAACTAGCAGATAGACTAAGAGTTGAAAACAAAGTAGACGCTGCTGTTAAAAAAGTATTTCCTAGTTTAAATCTAAAAAAGTTAAACTTTAAAACATTACAAGATTTAACACCAGAAATTACTGGTAGTTTATTTGGTATAAATCCTAAAAAATTAATAAGCAATGCTAATATAACTAAAGGTGAGTTACAAGCCGCACAAATGTTTATTAGTAAAAATGCTAATTTACTTTTGACAATGCTACCAGAAGGAACGACTATGTCTGGTACTTCTACTGGTATTCAGAATGTTTTATTACAATCCTTTTACGAAAAATCTGATAGAGTAAGGGCCGCTAAAACTGGTAGTAAAGCTGGATTACCTATTCAAACAAAAAGATCTAATATAAGTAAAACTGAATTTTTAGAAACATTTGGTATAATAGATGGTAAACCTGTTCGTACAGATAGAAATACATCGTCTAGAGTATTAGCTTTAGCAAAACAAACTGGTAAGATGATGACTAATCAAGCTGTAAGAAAAATTCTTTTAGCTAACCCAGATAGTCCTGGTCATGTTATGAGTTTATTAGAAGATGGTAAGTCTATAACAATGTGGGCTAAAGCGCCAGCTAAAGATCCAAAAACTCAAATTGAAAACGGTAAACAAGAAAGGTTTTTAGAGGAAAGAGAGGTAGGACAAGAGTTACCAGAGTTAAATTTAACTATTGACGAGTTAACAGAACTACAAGGTATAAAACCTATAGATACAAATTCTAAAAAGGGTAGAAATGAGTTTATACAAAAACAATTTTCCCCAACCGTTGCTACTAGATTGCCAGAATTCTTCTTTAGATTTTCTGGTTGGACAGGCACCACTCAAAAAGATCTAATAGAAATAGATGGTATTTATCAATACCAAAGAGGCGCAACTAGAAACTTACCATATAGGAATGTGGCAGAAGTAAATTCTTACGTAGATGAAGCGAAAGAAGTTTTAGGGCACATGGGATTTGAATTTGCACCTCCAGATAAAGATATAGAAAATGCTATGACTAGAACTAGCTTTAAAAATGCTTTAAAGTTATTAGCTCAAGGAAAACTAAAAGCTCACAACGAAAGTAAAATTCGAGGTTTAAAGAAAATATGGAAAGCTTTTGAAGAGATACACGTTGAAGATCCTGAATTAGCGTTACAAGTTATTGGTGGTTGGATGAAATCAATAAGTGCTCATCAAGGTCATTTAATGAGAGTTGCATCACCTATCAAGTTTTTTAATACATTAACGGGAATCAATGTTGAGGAACATACATCTCCAGTTAGTTTTTTAGGTAGATATCTATTCAATAGATTAGCTCAAGGTAATTTATTTGATGAAAACAATTATTTTGATAATGCTGTTGGTGCTACTAGTTTCTTTCAGGGTCAATTACCGAAAATCTTTGACGATAGAATGGCTAGTGATAATTACAACTATAAAGAGAATATTCCAGCAGAGCACTTAGCAGACGTTTTATCTGGTAAAAAATCTGTTTGGGTAAGATATTTTAATAAGTTAGTGAATAATAACGGTAGAAATTTAAAGTTAGGTTTAATTGGAGGTGTCGATCCAAATGTTATAAATTTAGATACTGGTAAAACAATAGCTCAAGAGTTTGGTGTAGACGTTGATGTAAAATTAACACCAATGATAATAGCTAAACAACAAGATTTGTTAGCCGAGTATTTTGCTGGAGAAAAAACGTTGGCAGAGATTAAAAGCTACATGCAAAGTTATATTAAACCTAAGATCGATGCTAGCGTTATGCCCTATATGCTTTTAAGCGAAGCAACTACACAGATGCGTTCTAAGCAAAAGCCGAAGGGGATTACTGTTTTAGATTTTGATGACACGTTAGCTACAACTAAATCTAGAATTAAATTCACTAAACCAGATGGTACAACTGGTTCTTTAAATGCTGAGGAGTACGCTAGTACGTATGAGGATTTAACAGATCAAGGTTATGTGTGGGATTTTTCAGAATTCAACGAAGTTGTAGGTGGAGAAACAGCACCTTTATTTAACAAAGCTTTGAAACTAGCGGGTAAGTTTGGAACTAAAGACATGTATGTTTTAACAGCAAGACCAGCCGCCGCTGCTAAAGCAATTCAAACATTTTTAAAGGCTAATGGATTAGATATATCATTAAAAAATATAACCGGATTGGGTAATTCCACGGCAGAAGCCAAGGCATTGTGGATAGCTGATAAAGTTGCTAATGGTTATAATGATTTTTATTTCGCAGATGATGCTTTACAAAACGTACAGGCAGTTCAAAATATGTTAAACCAATTCGATGTTAAGTCTAAAGTTCAACAAGCTAGAACGATGTTTAGTAAGAATCCTGATAAGACATTTAACGATATACTAGAAGATATTTCAGGTGTAGAATCTAAAAAAAGATTTTCTGCGGCTAAAGCTAAAAAACGTGGTGAAGGAAAAGGTAAATTTAGATTCTTTATACCACCATCACATGAAGATTTTGTGGGATTACTGTATAATTTCTTAGGTAAGGGAGAAAAAGGAAATAAACACAGAAAGTTTTTTGAACAAACTTTGATTAGACCATTGAATAGAGCTTACACAGAGCTAAATGCCGCAAAGCAAGCTATAGCTAATGATTATAAAAACTTAATAAAAGAGTTTCCTGACGTACGTAAAAAACTTACTAAAAAAACCCCAGATGGTGATTACTTGTATTCAGATGCTGTTAGGGTATACTTGTGGGATAAAGCCGGTTTCGAAATACCAGGTATGGCAAAAACAGATATACAGGAGTTAACAAGTTATATTAAAGCTGATCCAAAACTACAAGCGTTTGCGGATCATGTTGGTTTAATATCTAGAGAGAAAGATGGTTATGTTAAACCTGGTCAAGAGTGGGAAGTAGGTGATATTAGAACGGATTTGGCAGACGCAACCACTAAAATTGGTAGGCAAAAGTATTTTACAGAGTTTATAGAGAATTCAGATATAATGTTTTCTAAAGAAAATCTAAATAAAATAGAGGCTATATATGGCGCTAACTTTAGAGAAGCTTTAGAAGATATATTATATAGAACGAAAAATGGTACGAATCGTAAATCTGGAAGCAATAGACTTGTTAATAGATTTACCGATTGGATAAATGCTTCGGTTGGATCCACTATGTTTATAAATATTAGATCAGGTGTATTGCAGCAACTATCTATGGTTAACTTTATAAACTATGGTGATAACAATATCTTTAAAGCATCAACTGCTTTTGCAGATCAAGCGCAGTATTGGAAAGACTACTCTATGATATTTAATTCTGATTTCTTAAAACAAAGAAGAACAGGTATTGGATTTGATGTAAATGGAGCTGAACTAGCTCAAACCGTGTCTAAATCTAAAGAACCATTTAGAGCAGCTATAAGACACTTACTTCAAAAAGGCTTTATACTAACACAATTAGGTGATAGTAACGCTATATCTATGGGTGGTGCTACGTTTTATAGAAATAGAGTTAATACATATTTAAAACAAGGATTAAGCAAGAAAGAAGCAGAGGCAAAAGCTTGGAGTGATTTTACTGAAATAGCAGAGACAACACAGCAGTCAGCTAGACCTGATATGATATCGCAGCAACAAGCGTCTCCGCTTGGAAAACTTATACTAGCATTTCAAAACACGCCATCTCAATACAATAGGTTTGGTATTAAAAAACCAGCTTTAGATATAATAAATAGAAGAAAAACCCCACCTTATTCAACTCAATGGCAAAGTGATATGTCTAATTTATCTAGAATATTATATTACGGAACTATACAAAACGTTATATTCTACGGTTTACAGTCGGCTTTATTTGCAATGATGTTTGGGGATAGTGATGATGAAGAATTTTTTGAAAAGAAGAAAGACAGAATAATACATGGTAGTATAGATAGTATACTTAGGGGCTCAGGAGTTTTTGGGGCAATTTTGTCTACTTTAAAAAATACAGCTATGAAAATACATGCTGAGCAAGGTAAGAAATGGAATAGTTCGACTGATATAATAATAAGCGAATTACTACAATTATCGCCACCAATAGGTATTAAACAAAGAAAATTAAGCGGTGCTGAGAAAACATATAAATACAATAAAAAAGTTATTAAAGAAATGGAGTTGTTCGATATTGACAATCCAATTTGGAGTTCTATAACTAATATAATTGAAGGTACTACAAACCTCCCAACAAACAGATTGCATAGATTGGTTACTAATGGTAAGGAAGCCGTTAATCCTGAAAATGAATGGTGGCAAAGAGTATTCTTAGCATTGGGTTGGGGTAAATGGGAATTGGGAGTTGAAAATAGGGAGATCGACGCTATGAAAAAGGATATAAAAGAAAGAAACAAAAAAGAAAAGAAAAAAGATAAAAAGGTAAAACCTTATTTTCAAAGAAGTAAAAGAAAACCAATGTTTGGTTTATAGTAAACAATTCAAAAAATAAGTGATAATAAAAAGATGGTGAAAAGACTAATAATACTGCTACTACTTATATCTAATATAACAGTGGCTCAAACATTTGGAATACAGGACATTAAGAAGATGTTTAAGTACTCTACGTTCTACGCTGCTGTGAACGGTGGAACGTCGCTTTCTGATGTTGATGTTTTCTCTGTAGACAATGGTTTATCTACACAGACAATTTCAACTCCTTATGATTATAATTTTACCATAGGTTTACGTAAGATTGCTCGATTTGGATATGAGAATAAAGCGCAAACGTT
>Ga0098060_1000350_pt1 | contig 21544 bp, 8 predicted proteins | sample 21_taG_FD_77063 | JGI IMG/M metagenome (GOLD analysis project Ga0098060, IMG submission 77063) | Marine viral communities from the Subarctic Pacific Ocean - 21_ETSP_OMZ_AT15319 metaG | ecosystem: Environmental > Aquatic > Marine > Oceanic | place: Pacific Ocean | collected 2015-01-19 | reverse complement strand
TTTGATGTATTTATGGAAAAACTAAATGATGCTGCAACTTTAGAAGATGCTGAGTTTGCAGAACAATTTGGATTTAATCCTGATGTTTCTATACAAGAACAAACTAAAACTTATAGAAATCCAAACGGCCAAACTAAACAAGAGCTTGTAAAGAAAATTTCAAAAAGACTTAATAAGTTTAAAGAAGCATATGATGCTGTACACGAACAACTGCCTTTAGATAATCCTGCAGTAACTAATCAAGCTTATGTATGGGGTACTAGTAGGATGTTACTTTCTGAAGAAAAAAGAAAAGCACTTGAAACATTAAACCAAGAAAAACAAAACTTAAGAGCACAGCTAATATTTAGCCTAGCTGGTATAGATTCTAGAAATGAAAGAATGTCTAACATTAGAGAAGATGTACAAGCATTGTTAAACGACCAAGTAAATATGGTAAATGGTGTTCCTATGGGTATTGGTAATCCTCTTAGCTCTAGTGCACCTACTGAAACTACAGATCCGTTGTATGAAGTTAATAGAGTAAGAGATGCTCTAAACGATACAATTAAGGAGTTGCGTAAAAATAATGCAAACCCTCTTGTGCTTCAAGAGTTTATTAAGTTTGGAAATGATTACTTACAATTATTAAATGAAAATCAATCAGGAGTTACAGCTTTAGGTAGATTAAATAGTGATCCTTATTTTCAAGCAAGGTTTCAAGAAGAAGTTAAAGAAAATCAAAAAGCAGCTAAAGACAGAGTTAAAGCAGAGAAAGAAAGTGCTGATATAGCAGATGCTAAAACAGAAGAGCAAGTTAAAAAAGCAGCTCCAGATGCACAAGGTAAAACAAAAATAAATAAAGACATTAAAGAAAAAGAGTTAAGAAAGAAAGAACAAGAGTCTAAAAGTTATTATCTACAGCAACATCCAAATAAATCTGTTAAAGAAAGACTAAATCTACTTACTGGTATATCTCAAGCAGAGTTAGATAAACTTAGTCCTACACAAAAAGCAGGTCTAGCTAAAGCAATTGAAGAGTTACAAAAAAGGCTTAGAGATTCTAAATCAAAAGATATGACTGCAGATCAAATGGAGTCACAGGATGAGCAGGTTACACAAGATATACAAGATATTAAAGAAACAAAAACAAAGTTTGAGGACAAAGAAGAATATGCACAATCTTTAGGATTTGAAGACTACAGTCATGTACTACATAGTCTAAATAAAAAACAAGGGTTAAGAAAAAATACAGACATAAACAAAGAAAGGTTTATGCAATTAACTAAACTTGAGATAAAAAACTTAGCAGCTGAAAGCGCTTCTGCACAAGCTAATTTAAAAGCAGCTGAAGTTGTTGCTCCGGTTGCTACACCAGAAGAAATTGTTGAAGTTGAGGCAGAAAAACAAGGACACGAAAAAATTATAGAAGATACTCCTCCTGTAATTCAAACTAATTTATTTATTGATAGTACTCCTTCTGGAGAAAAAGTACCAACACTTGGATTAAAACTAGCATCAAACTATCAAGGTACAACAATAGAAGTTACAGCTGATGATAATAGTACTACTAGAAGAAAAATTCCTGTAGATAATAATGGTGTACCTATAGAAAGAAACAATCAAGATACATTAAATGGTAGACCTATTACAATTAACACAGATTTACTTTTAGGAGACGTATCAGGAACAGAAGTAGAATTCGTAATAATAGAAAACGATTGGTTTGTAGAAAATCATAAAGGAAAACCAACAGAGATACAAGAAGTACCTATATATGTTAAGATTGGAAATGAATATGTAGGTAAACTACAAAGCTCACCAAGTACTGAAAGAGCAGAACTAGTACAAAAAATAAGAGATGCTGAACAAGTTAATGTAGAAAGACAGGTAAATAGAGCAGAGAGAAGTCAAAAAGCAGTAAATCCAAACTTAAAAGTTAAAGGCCCAAAAGCAGGCGTTAGATATGATGCAGGAGATATAGTTGAAGTACAAATTAGAAGAGAGCATGAATCTTATGATCCTAAAATTGATGGTGAAGGATACACAGTTTATTACCGTATAAATGAGTTTGCAGAATATAAAGATGGTAAGCAATCTAAGCGTGGTAAAGTAGAGATAATGACCTTTAAAGATAAAAAAACAGCAGACAAGTTTATTGCTGATCAATATCAAAAAGTACTTGAGTTATCAAAGAAAGCAATTAGTAAGGCACAGGAATCAGAAGTTGCTAAAAAAGTAACTACAAAAATAGCTGAAGTATTTGCTAGCTCTAGTAATATAAACAATGCTGTTCTTGAAGATGCTCCAGGAATTAAAAGATTTTACAATCCTTTAGATGTTATAGGTAATCCAAACGCTGAAGGTGTAGATCAAAATAGAAACGTCGTACTAGCATTTATGAATCCAGATAATGATGTACCGCAGTTTGATGTAATGTATTTTGATCTGGGGTTAGTGCAAGAGAAAAATATAACTGAATCTCAAATACAGCAAGTACAAAGAATACAATCTGACAATTTTGAGCAAATAGCATTAGTAGTTCCAGGGGCAAACGTACCAGGAGGAAACACAAGAATACTTATTACAAGTACAGCTAACCTGTCTAATGCTGCGCAAAGAGAAGTTATTAGAGCTTTAAAAGATAGAGACTTTGTAAAAGCTAAAGAAATAGCAGCTGTTAGTATGCGTAAAACTACAAATAGAAGAGAAAGATTTTTATATCACGATACGTTTGTAAATCAGCAAAACTATATAGTTTACTATAGTAATAAACTAGACTCTTTAATTCGTATAAATGAAGTAGAAATGATGAAAGCCTTTAACAATAATCCTGCTACAATTCAACAAGTAATTGTAAACATGGATTCTGGTGACGGCAATAGAGGTACATTTGATACTGTAAGACAAACAACTACAGAAAAAGTAGGTTTAAATTTAGAAGAAGATTTACTTAATTTATTAGAAACAAAAAAATATAACGTTGACATGGGGAAAGCTAATACCTCAGAGGTATATACAAGTCCAGTTACAGGAGTAGAGTATGCTACATATCAACATTATTTATTTGATGGTACCAACGAATTAGATGCTAGAGTACAAGGAGAAGGACATCATTCTATTATAAGTATTGATGTTGTAAAGAAAGGGCAAAGCATGTATAATAATCCAATGGTAAGTTTTGAAAGAGGTGCTGTTGTAAAAACTACCGCACAAGAAGTAGCAAATAGTAGTAGCTTTAATGCTAAGAGTGAAAATGATAATAATAATGATATTGTAGTAAGTAAGAACTTACAAAATAAATACCCAGATAAATGTTAATATATGAGCTGTAGAATAGAAAACGGTAGAGCAATATTACCTAACGGTAAAGAGTCAAAACTTTTAGAAAAATTAAGAGAATTATCTAATAGTAACTTTAGAGCTGAAGCTATATATGAAAGTATATATAACAGTGAAGGAGAATTTAAAAAGTTCTATGGAAATTTTGAAGAAGAAGGACAAGTAGATCCTCTTTTCTTAGATGAGAACGGAGAGCCAATACTATATACAGAGGAAGGAGTATGGGGATTTGTTAAGCCTGGAGATACTGAAGGTAGTGAAGGTGAGTTTTATGCTATTGGTGTATCTAATAGAGAAAAATCAAAAGTTTTAGACTTACTACAAGACACAGAAGAAGAAAATAGAATTTACCAAAAAGAACTTGTTAATACTATAATGTTTTTTATAAATAATGTTAGAGTAAAACTTAAAGATGCAGGTTTAAAATTTACACCTGATGTAGCAAACGAGTTATTTAATCTAAATACAGACTTAACTGAGAGTGATACTGTTTCTTTAAAAGATAAATTATTACTAGGAGCTTTTAAAAACCTTAGTGATCAAAATCAAGAAGACATTGATCTTGCAAAAGAGCTTGTTAAAACTATGCAAGACCAAGGCGTGAAGGCAATGATTGATAAAGCAAACGAAAAAAACGTAACTCTTAATAAAGATACTTGGGAAACATTTATGGTAGGGCACTTACAGTGGGAATCTAAAACTGATAAGTTAGGTAATATTAAAAGTGTAGGACTTAGACAATTAGTTAAAGATAGTTTATCAGAGTATAATTTAATGTTAAAAGATGGGCCATCAGATGAAATTATAGATATAGAAGAAGACGAAGTTATAAGAATATATGAACAATCTAGATTAGAAGATAATCCTAAAGATAAACTTTCTGCAAAAGCTAAAGCTATTTTAAGTAATATTATATCTGGTGTAAATATGTTTGGGTATCCAAGAGTATTACCTATGGATGCTGTGTACTCTACAGTACTAAGAGCTGCAGTTAGTCAAAACGATTATAAAGGCATGTTAAGAAAATTAGAAACAATGGTGCGTTATAGTCCTGAAAAACAAGCAATACTTGATAGGTTTAAAATTTTAGAGTCTTCAGAGCAAGCAGCAGTGTTTACTGCATTTAGAAACTCTTACACAAGATTTTATTTATTTAAACAAAGAAAATTAGACAATGGTACTTTTGCAAATGAGATTATAGATTCTAATCAAAATATATCTACTAAAAAAATTAGAAAAGAGTATGCAGATCTTTCTGTAGATAATTTAAATGAAAGAGCTATCTATATTAAAAATGAAAAAGGTGATTTAATAGTTAAACCTGAAAAATTAAAAAATTTAAAAAGCTATTGGGAAACTATTAGTAAAGCTCTGTTTGTTCCAACTTGGGAAGACTTTCAAATAGAAGCTCTAGCAAATTATATATGGGAAATTGGTATGGATTTTGGACCTACCTTAGATGCTACTACAGAGAACTTAAAAAGATACTATAAATTAGGGGTAGGAACAAAAAAAGAAGGACTATTATTAACTGATTTAGTAAACAAAGCAGGGTTTAATCTTAAAAAACTTTTAACACATTTAGAAAGTAATAAAACTCTAAACGTGTATAAAGCAGAAAGAAAAACTGTAGAAAGAATAGCTGACGTATCTTTATTATTTAATCAAAAGCCTTTTAGTTCTTTTATTAGCGGTACATTAAAACAGTATTTTCCTATTAACCTTCCAACAAACTTTGATGAAATTACAGAGTTGTTTAATGATCCAGACAGAGTAAAAGAATTAGATAATTATATAAAAGATTTAAAAACTGACCCTTTGTTTAATCCAGGAGCACTTACAACGACACAAGAAGACAGTAAATATATGTCTTTCTTTTTAAAAGTATTAGCAACTCCTGAAGGAAAAAGATTTAAAGTAAAAGAAAAGTTTGTTAATTATACTTTAGATTCTATAAAAAGAATAGACAAGCCCTATGCTTTTGATTATACAAACCAAAGCCGTAAAGCATCTCTAATACAGAGAATGATAGCACATAACAATAGAGGAGGCGCAGAAGGAAGAAGATTTGCATTAGTTGCTCCACACATACAATCAGATAGACCTAGATTAAACTATGTAGAAATGCCTAGACCTGATAGTTTAAAATTATTTAAAGTGCAAAACAGTGAAAGAAGAGATATTATAGAATCATTTATAATACAAGATTTAGCTAGAATATATCAAGCTACAGAACAAGTTGAAGCTGCTGTAGAAAATAATGATGCTTCTAAACTTGTTGCTAATTATCACTATGATCCAAAAAGCGATAATAAATATTTAAAAGATGGAGGAGCATTTAGAATGACTCAAATCTACAATTTAAATAAAGACGGTAAAGCAGAAGAAGCTGTTAAGTACTTAGTAAACTTTTTAAATCAAAGTCCAGATACGTATACAGAACAATCTAAACTAAGAGAGTTTATAAATAGAGAAATTGATATTGTAGAAAGAAGTTTAGAGGCATTTGAGTTAGAAGTTTTAGCAGAAATAGAAACTTTTGAAATTAATTTAAAACAAGATGTTTCTAGTGAAATTTCAGATCCAGCTGCATTTGTAAAAAGTTTTGTCTTTAATGATTTTGCATTACGTACAGAGTTAGCTAAAATAACTAGAAGTGGTTACTCTTTTTCTACAGACTTTTCTAAATATATTAAACGTATGCACCTTTTAAATACTCCTGGTAGTAAACTATTTCTACAGGGATATGATAAAAGTAATCCAGACTATGGTATGATGCCTACATACAACGCTTTAGTAATAAAAGATATGGATTTTATTTTTAAAGATGATGCAAGTAAAACTGCAGATGTTATGTTAAGAAACCTAATAGCTGCTAACGTTCCTAGGGAAGAAGCTATAAAAATTTCTAATGCCTATAGATCTGTAAATAAAACAGATGCACAAACATTTATTAGTTTAGACATGTACCGCGGAATTCAACAAGGTCTTGGTAAATGGAATGATGATTTAGATGAAAAAGCTTATCAAGAGTATAGAGCAACAGGAGCAGACTATAATAGAATAGTTATGCCTTTAAAACCATATCATGAGCAACTAGATGTTAAAAACGGATTAACACAGTTTGAAGCAGATAAAAACTCTTATGTAGTTGTTACACCAGAACTTGCAAGATCTTTTCCAAAGCTACAAAGTATGCTAGAGACTATGAGAAATAATAATATACATGTGGTTCATACAGAAAGTGCAACAAAAACAGCATATACTAATGCACAAGATTTTAATAATATAGAAACGCTTGACGCTTCTAACCCTATGGTTAAAAACTCTAGTAAGTTAAGATTTCCACAAATGATTCCTAATAAAAAATCAAAGGAGATTATATTTAATAGACAAATTAGAAAAAATTTAACTACAAATATTGTAAAAAACGAAGAGTATGATTTAGCAGGTAGAAAAGTTAAAGGATTTGAACTAGAAGAAGCATATGGAAGAGCAATAGATGAAAACATTAAAGAAGACACAAAAAACTTAAGAAATAGATTAGGTGTAACTGAACTAAGAAAACTGTTACAGGATGGTGATAGAAACACAATTGAATACAGTCAAGCAAAACTTAGGTTATTACAAAATCTTAGAGATGAAATTAGTATTGCAATTGAAGAAAGAGATTTACCAAAAAATTATTTAGATGCATTAGATATATTTCCTGTAGATACTTATGATCATGAGTTTGCAATCCCTCTAAGTTTTCCTAACTATGCAGCAAAGTTTGAAGGTATTGTAAGTAATTTATATAACAGAGCTATCTTTAGACAAATGCTTCCTGGACAAGAGGTAGTACAAATAGCAGAGCTAGGAGGACATGAAAAAACGAAAGAGCTACAAATGTATGATGGTAGTAATGGAGGGTCACAAGTAAGAATTAAAGCTAGTCTGCTTGGATTTACAAAAAAAGAACTAGAAGGTTTTACAGATGAAGAAGGCAACCCTAGAGAGGCAACACCTGCAGATTTTGAAGGAGATCCTAGACTAGAGTTTATAGGGTATCGTATACCACAACAAGGTAAGAGTTCTGCAGTAGTAATGAAAGTTGTAGATTTTTTACCTGAAAACTATGAAAAAGCTATTATGGTTCCTGGAGGAATTACAAGACAAATGGGATCTGACTTTGACATTGATAAATTATTTTTAATATTTCAACAAAGACTAGTAAAAAAACCAAATGTAGCAGTAAAACCTGACTATACTCCTGGTGCTAAAAATAATAGAAAACAAAGAAATAATATAATTTATAATGTATTTAAATCTATATTAACAGATCCTAAACATCTACAAGAAGTTCTAACTCCACTGTCTGCAGAACCACTAGAAGACTTTGCAAAAAATATACGAGAAAAAACAGATATTGATTTAAACTTAAATTACAACAACCCTTTAACTCAGCTAACACTTGAAGCTAGAAACAAAGCAGGTAAAGCCGGTACTGGTCTTTATTCCAATGGAATTGCAGGTAGAAATGTAGCAGAAACTAACCAAGTAATGAAACTTAAAGGTGCTACAGGATTCCAACCAAGTAAAAAAGTATTTTTTAATGGTGAAGTTTTTGAAACTGTAGGTGTAACTAAAGACAGTGAAGGTCAATTTACAGATAATGGATTATCAATGCGTCTATCAGCATCTGTAGATGCAGGTACTAATCCGGTGCAATTAGACTTAAATGATAATAAATTTACAGCTCCAGTAATAATACTACTTACAAGTGTAGGAGTTCCTAATAATACTATTCTAAACTTTATAGCACAGCCAATACTTAAAGAAGTTATAAACCAAGCAGAAATAATGGATTTAAATCCAGGTAATTTATTTATGGCTATAGAAAAGGTTAGACAGAAGTATAAATTAAAAAGCAATAAGTATCCACAAGGATCAAACATAAATGTAGAAGAGTTAGAAACAAATTCGTTTAAGGATGTAGCAGGTAATGATTTAGACAAAAGAGTATTAAATAGTTTTGAGTCATATCATCAAACAGGTACGCAGCTGGCAATGATTTATAAAATCATAACACCAGACACTAGAACAAACATGAATGAAATATCTGCTATTAATGCATATCTAGATGAAGAAAAGAGATATTTATATGATATAGCATTTAGACATATTGAAGGCGCTGATGCTTTGATAGGACATCAAAACTCTGAAGAAAAAAATCGTGTACCTTCTGTTGGTGTTGCTTATAGAAAAATTTTCGATGTTATAATAAGAGATACTAAACAATTAGGATTTATACAAAAGACTAGAGCGTTTGATCAATTTAAAAAGAACTTAAGAAACATATTAAACATTGACGTTCTTAACGCACAAGAACATAAATTTATAGATAGAGTTTTGTATCATAAAATAATGGCGCTACCTACTAGTCCTTTTATGAAAAAAATAGGAGACAATCCGGGACTTACAACTAGAGAAACTTTAGAAGAGCTATACGATCCAGAAAATGCAAATAATATTGTAACTAGATTTATAAAATTAAAAACTGAGTTTCCAAGACTAAATAATAATATTTTTATAGCGGCTTTAAAAGCAGATCCATCTAATCAAGAAAATGGAGTAGCATTATTACAATTTGACATAGGTGTAGACATCTCAACAGCTGATAAAAACAATCTAAGTGATGCATTATTAAGTTTAATTAAAGACCAAGACCCAAAAATAAGTGAGTTTGGTAAACTACTAGTTGCTAATCAAATAATGACACATGGATATTTTCCAACCTACGGTAGCTATATAGATCTTATACCTTCAGAAGTTATAACAACAGATATACTAAATCCAGGTGAAAACAGTCCTGTAGACTTTTGGAAAAAAGAAACAGAAAGGTTAGACATTGGTGATTACGAAAATTTTGATAACTTTGTACACGAGTTTGTAAGAAACTATGGTACAAGAAGACCGGGCGGAAGAGATTTAGTAGATGTAATCACACTTACAAAAAAAGATGGAGCTATAGAAAATGGATTACTTTCTTTTACAAGAAAAGATCCTAGAGTATTTATAAAAGGTAAACGTAAATATAAGCAGTATATTAAAAATAAAGCCGATACTTTATTTGTACTTGTAGAGAAGGGTCAGGATGTAGTTACATACCAACAACTAGAAAAACTAGGTATACCTAAAAAGTTAAATGAAATTGGAACAGGATTTAACAGTGAAGGAATGGCAATTTCACACGAATCTGTTATTGGGGCAAACAAAAAAATGTTTCATACAACACAAACTCCAATAGAAGGAGTCTATGAAATAGAGGATAATTTTATGGATAGTGAAAACAATAATGAGGAATCTACCCCGTCAGGTGAAGCTGTACGTGGAGACTGTTAATTTAAAACAAATCTAAAATGGCATGTAAATATTATGTAAATGGGGCTTTTTCTGAATTGTATACAGATTTATTTGGGTATCTAGATAATACACCTGGTGCAAGTAAAAAAACTAACGATGTATATAGAATTCTAAAAAAGCACAAGTTAGCAACAATAAAAGATAAAGTAATATATCTAAACCAGTCTAATTGGCAACGTGCGCTAAGAGAAGTAAAACGTATAAATCTTACACATCCAGGTTTATTATCTACAGAATATATAAGAAATACAGAACAAAATATTTATTCTCCTGCAGCAGAGTTACATAGCTTAACTATAAACGAGTCTGTGCTAACTCAAATTGAAGTAAACCCTCCAACACCTATAGAAAAGAATTTAAAGAATAGAGTAGATATAGACCAGTATGTTAAATTTGTAGCAGGCACTGATCCTAATACTAGAGATTATTTCTTAGATGAAATGGCTAGAAGAGAAAATACAAGTGAAAGTAGATTTTCTCATATGGAACGAGAAGATTTAGCAAATGTTTATAGAGTTTCTAGCCATTTAAAGAAATCTTTTGCTAGTGCGGGAGTAACAGTTGAAGTTGAATTAGATACTAGTATAGATGGTATTGGTCAAGTAGATCCTTATCAAGAAGGAATGAGTCCTGTCATAAGAATAAACCCTAACCTTGTTACAAAAGACACTACCTACCATGAGTTTGGACATATATACATAGATTTATTAGGTACAACTGATCCTACAGTTGTTAAAGCTTTTGAGCAGTTAAGAGGTACAAAACTATTTAATGATGTTAAAGCTAGGTATCCAGAATTATATGGAGAACTATTAGATAAAGAAGTGTTAGCTACAGCAATTGGTATAGAAGGAGCTAAAATTACTAGAAAAAATCCTAATAAATTACAAAGAATTCTTAATAGAATATTTAGAAAAATAGGAAAACTGTTTGGGATTAACCCTAATCAAGCAGCAATACTTGCACAAGAAATGTTTGCTAGAGAACTAAGAATTAATACTAGTCTTAAATCTGAAGCAAGTATGCCGCAACTACAAAAGAAGAGTAAAGACCAAGAAAAACTAGAAGTATTTATTGCAAAGTCTAAGGTTAGGATAGAAGAAGAATTATACAGATTAAAACAAAAGCCTAAAGAAGAAAGAAATCAAACAGAATACGCTACACTATTAAGACTTCAAGCCGCACTTGTTAATGCAAAAAAAGTAGAAGACTTATTTAAACTTGTAGATGCTTTAGCAGATACTTTACTTAGAGGTAAAGCTGAGTTTGATACTATTACATCAATGAGAATAGAAGACCAAGGACAGGCAGAAGTGTTAAATAGAATATTTGCACTTAACAGAACAGTTGATACATTAAGTGAACTTGAAAATATTAGAACTTTATTAAGTCTTGCAAAAACATCAGACCGTATAAAAGATCAAGAACAGTTTGATACAATGGACCAGAAACTATCTGTAATTATTGATCAATCTATAAGACTAAATGCAGACTTTAGAGAAAAAATTATACCGCTGTGGGCTCAATTTGCAATAGGATTTACAAACAAAGATATATCACCTGCTGTACAAGATATAATATCTACTATGGAAAGAACAAAAAAACCATTCTCTCCTCCTAGAAATTCAAATGATTGGATTGAGTTAAAACGTAGATTTAAAGACGGACAAATTACTAAAGAAGAGCTAAAAGAAAAACAATTAGCTTTAACTATAGACCACTGGAAAAGAAAAGACATTAAAGGATATGCAGATTTAGTGGGTATTTTACAAGATGCTACTATTGATAAGTCTGCAATGTCTTATTGGGTAGATCCATTACAGTACTCTTCAGACAGAGGTGTGCAGTTAATGATAAAAATGGTAGACCAAGCAAACATTGAAAAAAATGACATGATGCTTGATTTAAAATCTAAACTAGATCCAGAATACAAAGCATTTGCTGAAGGTCGAGATGAAACTAATGTAGCAGAATTAAATGAACCTTTAATTGAAACTGTTACACTAAAAGGTAAAGAACGTTTAGCGTTTGTAAATCCGTACGATATAAAAAAGCATAGAGAAAATCAAAAAGAATATCTAAACCAAATCGCTAAAACATATAATAAACCTAAAGCAGAAGACTATATAATTGATGGAGAAATTGATCAAGAAACTTTTTCTCAAGCTCTTAATGTATTTTACAGTAGTAATTCAGGAGCAAGTTATAAAAGAGCAGAAGCTGCTTGGAATAAAAAGAATACATCTGAAGTTCCTAACTGGAGAGATAAGCTATCAGAATTAACTTCAGAAATAAAAGAACAAAATAAAATACGTCGTGAGTTAAAATCTGAAAATAAAGAGAACACAGAAGCATATGTTCTTGCAGGTATATATAAAGCAGAACGAGAAAAAGAAATACGTAGAAATTACATAGAAGAATATGATCAACCTAAAGGAGATTGGGTAAGACCTAGTACTGGAGAAACTTACACTCTTAAAGGTAAAACATACACAAAAACAGACTACACAAATTCAAAGTACACAACTATACAAAATACTCCTAGATTAAAAAAGTATTATGATTTTTTATTAGGAGAGTATAGAAAACAACAGAAACTTGTAGGAACAGAAGTTCAAGATAAACATTCTTGGGAAGAATTTTCTTATCTATTACCTAGTTGGAGAAAAGAAACAATTGATAGAATGAGAGAGCAAGGAATTATAGTTACTACAAAAGACATTGTTAATGAAGGTTTAACTATACAAGAAGCAGATTATGATTTTTACAGACAAAATGAAAACGTAAAATTTGTAGACAAACAAGTCCCGGTGTATGGAATTGATAATGTTGATGCAAAAGATGTATCTAGAGATCTTGGTAGTAGTATATATAGATTTGGACATCAAGCATTTAATTTTAAAACTAAAAATGAAATTCACGGAGCGGTAGCTACATATCAAATGATGTTAAAAGATAGAGAGTACTTAGAATTAAACTCTGCAGGGGTTGCTACATTTAGTTGGATAGCAAATAAATTTGGTTATGATTTACCAGATATAAAAGAAGGAGAAAGTTATACGTATAAGCATGTAACAGAATGGTTAGATTCTATAATGTTTGGGCAAAAAAATATAAAACAAACATTTACAGTTAGAGGAAAAGAGTTTGAAGCTAATAAAATAGCAGGATCTCTAACAGCTTTCACAGCTGCAAGTACACTTTCTTTTAACGCCTTACAAGCAACAAACCAGTTTACACTTGATAATATGACTCTAATTCAAGAAGGATTTGCAGGACAGTTTATGACAAAAAGTGATATAGCATGGGCAAAACAACAATACTGGGGATCAGGAATGGCTGTTACAGATATTGCTAGGTTTAATCCTAGAAGTAAAATAGGTAAAGCTATAGAGTATTTTGATGCATTAACAGAGTTTACAGATAGAGAGGGTAATAGACTAGTAGGAGGTAATGTAAGAAAAGCTATTGATACAAGTAATCTTTTAATAATGCAGCAAGGAGTAGAACATGAATTATCTGCTACAAGAATGTTAGCATTAATGAAAAATCTAGAAGGAAAATTAAAAGATAAAGACGGTAACGTTATTATGAATAAAGATGGTAGTGCTGCTAATTTATATGATTTACTTATAATAGATAAAAAAAGTGGTAAAATGTCTATAGATCCTAGAGTAGACAACTTTAACAGAAGAGATTTTATGTCTCGAATACAAGGTCTAGCTAGAAGAACTAACCAAACTAAAGGTGAAATGGCACACACAGTGTTAAGCAGAAGATGGATAGGTAAATTAGTAGGGGTATTCCGTGGCTGGATGGTACCAGGTTATAGAAGAAGATATGGGCATGGAAGTTTAACTAGAGATTATGACCGCGCGCAAGTAGATGAAGAGTTAGGTACAGTTACACAAGGTATGTATATATCTTTTTGGAACTATATAATAGATTCGTTTGAAAAAATGTCTGCAAGAGCAGCGTACCAAGATTTAAACTTAGTAGAACAACAAAATATTAAAAGAAGTTTAGTAGAGTTTGGTCAATTAGGTCTCGCTTCTGTTTTAGTATCCCTATTACTTAATATAGATGATGATGACGAAACCTGGGCAACTAACTTTTTATTATATCAAGCAAAAAGATACCAATCAGAAACTTTACAATGGACCCCTATTTTTGGTGCAAATGAAGTTTTAAGACTTATAAAATCACCAACAGCAACCGTTTCACCATTCACAAAAGGGTTAACACTTTTAAAACAAATAGCTTATGAAGGTGGATATAAACTAGGTATTACTCCTGAAGAATTTATATTTTACCAAAGAAGGTCAGGTAAATATGCAAAAGGAGACCGTAAAATTGAAAAAATGTTTATGGACATATTTCCTGTATTTAGAGGATTGTCCAAATCAGGAAGTCCTAGAGATGCTTACAAATGGTTTACACAAGGATCTATTTAGTACTTATATTTTTATTTATATCAGGATGTAGTAAAGAAGTTGATGACCTAGGATTTAAAACTTACACTATACCGCAGGGCAAACATAGCTCCGGTTCTTTTCTTGATCATCCTACTAACTCTAGAATAAAATTTGATTTTATATTAAATGAGTCTGCAATCTATACTTCAGAGATCCCAGAAAATCAACACGATGTAAATAAAATATATGGTATGAGTGATTTTGGTGTAAGACATCAAAAATATTCCATACGTCTTGGTTGGAGGTATTTAAATAATGAATTAGAGCTTTGTTGGTTAAGACACGAAGAAGGTAGACACAGTTCTGCCACAATAAGAACTATAGAACCAAATGTAATTTATAATGCAGTAATAGATATAACAACATTTTACTATGTTATAGTTATAGATGGTGATACTACAATGGTTAGACGTAGGCCGGAAGGTTATTGGGGACTAATTAGAAGGTATTATTTATATCCCTATTTTGGAGGCAATGAATATGCTCCACATGATATAAATATAAAAATAAGAGAGTAATCACGGGGCTAAAAAAAGGGGGCAATGCCCCTTTTCTTTTTTATGATGGCCATATAATAATCACTACATGCTCATCTTTAACAAAAGTAAATAACCTATAAGGTCATCGACAGTATCCTCAGTCTGGTCATTTATACCTTTATTTTTTATACGCATAATTTTATCATCAATACGAGCACATAAAGCCTCTGTTGCATCAAGCCTGCTAAAAATCTGTACAGGATCTAACGCAGTGTTACCATAAGCTTTGTTTTTACTCTTTAATAATGCTACAACCTCACTAGATACTTTGTCTAATTTGTCTGCAAAATAATCATAGGTTCCGTTGTCTCCAATTGGGTAATTAGGGTCTTCCGCATTAAGAATAGCTTGATTATCTTCTTTGTCAAGTTGTTCTTTCGTACTTGTTTCTACCCAAGAAGGTATTGTGCATTGTACTAAAGGTTCTACATTACTAGGACTAGTATAGAAACAAAGATCATTAGACTCTTCAGCGCATAGCTTAACTTCTGTCTTTTTAATCTCCGTAACTATATACCTATTCCCAATAACTCCTCGATGATGGTATTGATCATGTTTTCTTAATATTACAATATCATTTATATTCATAGTAGTTTTTTTAGTTTATAAATTTCAGGATCATATGTTTCTGCTTCTATATCTATTATACTTAAGAGCTCTGACTCTTTTGGCAAGTCTGCATTAAGCCGTTTCTCTAACAACTCTCTACGTTTATCACTCTTAAATATAATCTGACCCACTTCGTCATTAATATCAGCATTGTGAAAATCTAAAATGTCTAGTTTGTATTCTCTAGTAAACTTAGAGTACTTACCTAACATAAACGCCCTGTATTCTCTTTTAAATCCTTTAGGAATGTCAAAAACAAACATTACATAGTTAGGACTAGGATCATACCTACGTTTAAAATATTTAACTTCTTTTAGTATTTTCTCAAATTTAATATATCTTGTATCAGCAGACCATCTAAATAGTAATGCTATACAGTTTTTGTCTTCTGGTGTAGCTATAAAACAATTCACAAAGAAAGTACTCCAGAAATATAATTTTCTAGTACCAGGTAACATAGGCATTACAAAAGTTGTAGCTTTTGTTCTTTTTGCTATTGATATATCATACACTGGTTTTAAAAGAGGGTTACCAACTTGCTCTATAATATTTATCTTATATCTTGTCTTCTTAATAGGAACTGTTAGACCTACTGTTATATTAAGATCATTTGGACCTTCTAGAGCTACAATAACTCCATTCTCTTTTATAGGTTTTAGACATTCTGTATTGCCTGTAATTCTAAATGTCAAAGCATTTACCGGTGTATATATTAAATTGTCACATTGTACTACCATAATTCTTCTTGGTTTGAAAATTCTACTTCATGTGTTATAAGATCTGGTAACTCTATACCGGTCTCTCTTAGCACATCTTCTTTACTTTTTAGTATGTAAATTAACTTAAAGGTTTCTGTAAATCTATGAATTCCTTCTGAGTTTCCAAACTTTTCTATATATTTATTTAACACAAAAGTTGGCATATCAGAGGGATGTATATCTTTTAACCACCCATCAGCTGTCTTTGGACCTACCTTTGGTATACCCATAATACCATCTGTAGAGTCACCCATTAACACCTGTTTCCATAAGAATCTTAGCGCATCATTTTCATCTACCTCAACAAACTCACCCTTACCATAATTGTAATTATGTACTTTGTTTTGGTATAGCACATCCTTGTCAGGACTACATATAATAGTCTTTAGAGGATCATGATACACTGATACTAAATCATCTGCTTCTAGCTCTGGTACGTATGTAAACTTCCATTGCTGTTGTAGATACTCTTTCAATGCAGGAAATATAATTGGTAAATCATCTCGTTTTCTATTGTATTTATATGGTCTGGTAGTTGCTACGTTGTATCTAAAGCATTTACCCTTGGTTAGAAAACCGGCATAATGTTTACACCCAGTTATATTTAGCATTTGATTAATTCTCATGTCAATACCAGCTAGTGCTTCTTCTAAGGTATTTTTTTTCATCTCATAATAGATTAGACTATCGCCATCTATTAGAGCTATCTTATCTTCTCTTTTCATATTTTAAGTTTTAAATGGATTCTGGGGGCCCTCATTAGGTGCGACCTAACTCTTTGACCCCCTTCATCCTACCAATTAAACACTAGCTACAGAGCGTTTAGCTCAGCAACTTCCTTGTCACTTTGAGCTTTTTTATCAGCTCGCTCTTGTACAGCCTTAGACCTCATCTCATCCCACTCAGCATCTGTCATAGCTGCATAGCTAGAACTATGGTAAATAGAACCATTGACACCTACTAGAGATGAATGAACAAAGTATTGCTTACATCTAATAGCGCCGTCTACATCACAAGGCACAGCACCAATATGCATTGGGTCTACGAATATGTTATGTATCTCACCGCTGTAGAAAGCAATATACTTAAGGCCGCCAACGTGAAGCCCTTTAACGCATGATACTGTATCATTAACGTTAACTTGGCTCCAGTCAGCTAGTCTGTGGGTACAACCCACTCTGATAAAGTGTTGTGGACTACCATAACCATTTGGGCCCTCACAGAAGAATGCATCCCCACTGTTACCCATAACCGCGGGTTCAAATAGTCTATCTTCTACGTGTTCTGGTAATCCATCTCCCTCTATCTCACCGGTATCAACATTGAACGTTCTTTTATAACGACTCTCTTGTTCACCGGTTTCTGGGTTAAACTTATGCAGCACTTCTTTAGATACCTTGTAACCATTTAACAATCCCTCATGGGTGATCTTCATTTGGTACATCGTTGCTCTTTTCTCGGCTGCTTCTTCGCTTAACCCGTGGTTTTCCATAAGATCCTCTTTATGTTTAGGATGCACATATTGCATATTAACAAAGTTAAAGAATCTATTACAGAAATCTTCTCCATGACCTTGCTTCATCTTTCTCCACAAGATTGGATTTCTCAACCAACGTGTCCACATCTTTACCAAAGGCATAAAGTCTATCTCTTTGTCTAGAGACTCAAAGATTCTATCTACAAGCGCTTGTGGCATAGGTATACTAGATACTACACCATTGTGCTTAAGAAAGAACTCACCTGTTCCTTTGTTTATATGTACATACGGACATTTGGTTTCGATTGTCTTTGTGTAATCTACTATAGTTAACGTTTCAAAAGCTTTTATCAACTCATTATAGTTTTCCATAGTTGTTACACTGTTTGCTTGCTCAGCAAGCTCTTGCATTTGATCATACAGCTCTTTGCTGTACTCTACTGTGAATGGATGCTCTCCATAATTACCACAGATTTTGTTTTCTATAACATTAATTGTAATCATATTTATATATTTAATTGGTTAAAAAATGTACCTTATAGTATTCCAAGGCACTTTGCTTTCATGTATCTGTCTAAACTGTTTAATATATTTAGACTTCTCTCCAAGTTTATAGCGCACATTCTCGCCACCATACTGTGATTTTTTTACTTCTTGCTTAGTAAGAACCCATAGATCTACTTCTGTCTCTGGATGTCTATCTAAGTTTACAGTATGCTTTTTAAAGTTGTGTGTCAAAAATATACACTCTGCTAAAACTTGATCTTTGTAACTAACATAGTCATTCATCATATCAAATATATACTCATAGTCTTGTAACCAACCATCGTATACAATAATAGGACTATAGTTTACATGAACATCGTAACCGGCTTCTATAAATGCATCGATAGCTTTTATTCTATCAATGATCTTAGAGGTACCACGCTCATGTAAATCTGACTTATGTTGTGGCATTAGACTAAATCTAATACGTATTTTACCTTTAGGGTCAAAGTTTATTAACTCTGGGTTTACAAACTTAGTTGCAAAACTACCCATAGCTACAGGATGATCTCTAAAGAACTCGAATATTCTTTGCCAATCATGATATTTAGCATGCAACGCAAAATCTTCGTTACAGCTAATATCATAAGTGGTGTATTCTGCATGGGTCTGATTAGGTTTATCTACTGGTGTAAAGTATGCATGATTATTAATCTCTGTTAATATATCACCGGTGTTTACAGCAATAGACAAACCTTTATCTTTATGGCGTTTCATATAACAGTAAGAACAATTATATAAACAGCCATACCCAAAACTAGGAGATATAAAATCCGTAGATCTACCCGAAGGTCGTATCTTAAACGTCTTTCGTACATCCTTAGTTATTAGTTTTCCCATATTTCTCTAGATTTAGCTCTTAGATAAACTCTGACTTCTTTCTCGAGCTCAGGAGACATATCACATTCTCTGTTCTCAAGACATCCTAGTTCATCTAGTAGCGGTTTAACTTCTTCTGCAAACTCTACAATATTATTATACTTAGCTAATATAGTCAAATCTGCGGCTTTAGCCTCACCAATATCTGATAAAACAAACAGCTCTTTAGACTTTTCTTGTATCAAATCTGGATCATCACAATGTTGTATAAACTGTTGAAACTCAAACAGTTTGTCCATGTGTTTAATTAGATCTGGTGCCATATCACGAGCTGTTCTGTACTCCCATGTAGAGAAATTATCATTACGTAAGTCTAGCAGCTCACAATAGTCTTTTTGTAGCTCAGGATGTATACATCCAAGACCTTGCATAAATTTAAATAGGTTTATCTTTTCTAGTTTATGCGCAGTGTAATATTTAACAAGTGAATTATCCATAGTATATCCGTTTTTATCTGTTAGTTGTAAAAATAGTTCGTCGATGTGTTTGACATTAGGGTTTTGTGTAATAAACTTAACCTTGTTTTGACTAACACGTATAAGTTGAGGCGTATCCCATCCTTGTTTAGGATCAGCAGCCCAGTCATTATACTCGCCTTTCTTGTCCCATTTCATAAATCTAACAGGAGGATGTTCATACCAAAATATAGGATAAGCAGTAGCTTCTCTTTGATTACCATTATCATGCCATCCAGCTTCTGGATAAACTTCTTTGAAATGTGGTGCAGTATTTTTTAGTAATAATGCAGCAATTCTCATTTTACCCTCATCTTCTTTAGTACAATAATAGATACGATTAGAACTAGCCATAAGATCTTTTGCTTTAGGCTCTATCTTCTCTAGTGTAAGTCTATCATCTTTACGAGTATCCCATCTAAGAGTATATGCAACCATTCTTTTCTCTATTTCACGGCGCTCTGCAGCTGTTAGATTAGAATATTTAGACTTTTCTAGCTCTTGTTCTTCTATTTCTTTACAGTTCTCAATAAACTCATCCGGCACTACAACACTATCATAGTCTTTGTACCACTCTGATTGTTTAATAAAGTTAAATACAGCTGTACGTTTAGCAAGAACTCTATTCTTCTCTTTTATAACAAAAGATTTATCTGTAGCTTTTATCAGGTCCTCTTTAAAATATTCATCTAAATCTATTCTACTAAATGTTACAACACTGTTAAGAGAATAGCTATCCTCTGTGTCTTTTTTCATAAGATACATATCTTTGTACTTACTAAACTGCTCTTTTCTAAAGTATAAATGTTTAGCATCAAGACCATGCCACTCTTTGACAGGCTCTCTATCTATCTTACCATTTAGTCTTAGAGGTTTCATTAGTTTAAAACCTTCAAACAATTTAGTAGCTGGTCCATACATAATTCTAGGATCAGGACCAAACTTAGGTTTAATCAGGTCTTTATTAATAATACGAGCAATTTTATTTAGAACTTTATTATCAGAGCTGTCACCTGAAATAATAGATCTACACTTATCAATCCACTTAAGAAAATCTGTCTCCTTAAGCTGTTCTTGAACCATGTCACTAGCTTCTTTTGCAGCTGATTGAATTACACTCTTGATATAATTCTTAGTTGCTTCGTTCCATATAACTTTCTCACGAGATGGAGTAACATCTACACCCTCTTGTAATACAGTCTCTGTGCCATCTTCATTAGTGATCACCTGTCTAGCAGGACACTTGAAGGCAATAGAACCATACATTTGCTGCATCTCTAGCTCTTTGAAGTCAATATAGCCATAGTTAATACCTGTGCTAGCATTTTTATCTTTTACAAGAACAATATGCGGCTTACTAAAATAATAACTATCTGCAACTATAAGATTCTCAGAGTTATGTAATACCTCAGCTTTGAACGGTACATTTCTAGACTCACCATCTTCGTATTTAATAGTAAATTCTACATTATTAAAATACAACAGCTGCTCTTCTACCGCATCTCTAAACTTGCTACGGTTGTGTTTCTTTACACCAAAAGATACAGTAGTTTGATTTACCTCATTAGAATGTTCATAGTATACCTTGGTACCATCACTAAAAGTTATGAATTTATTCTGCATACCTGTCTTTACATTAAATGCTGGTATAATAAAATCAGTTTTGTAGTTGTAACAGTTACATTTAAAACGCATACCATTGTATATAGTCTCTATAGTATAGAAATCTACACCTGTAGATAGTGCAGCTTTTGCACCTAGGCCAAAGGCACCGAAGTTCTCGCTTGTGTTACGCTTTGTAGAATAACCTAGCTCTAGTATACCTTCTAGTCTTTTACCACCTATACCTACACCATAATCTGTAACTGAAAATGTATCACAATACCCAACACCTTCGTTCTCTGTATATAGTAGATCCACATGGTTTTTACCATGCTGTAAATGTGCTACATTGTAATAGCTTATATCAAAATTACTATCTTCATACTGCGCACCATGGCGCTCGATGTAATAGTCTTGTACTTGCTTTTTACCTGTTATAATCTCCAGTGCTACCTCTTTCTCACGCTGAGAGTCACAT
>Ga0098060_1000348_pt1 | contig 21574 bp, 17 predicted proteins | sample 21_taG_FD_77063 | JGI IMG/M metagenome (GOLD analysis project Ga0098060, IMG submission 77063) | Marine viral communities from the Subarctic Pacific Ocean - 21_ETSP_OMZ_AT15319 metaG | ecosystem: Environmental > Aquatic > Marine > Oceanic | place: Pacific Ocean | collected 2015-01-19 | reverse complement strand
TTGTATCTTCATTCTCAGAATCTTCAACAGAATCTTCTACTACTTCAAAAGTACCTTTTTGCAATACAGCAGAAAAAGAATCTTTTGATATAATGTATTTATATAGATACTTACCTTCATCTAAAGAAATATTTGTATCTATTGTAGATTCATTATCTTCTATTAATAATCCAGAAGTATCTGTAAACGATAATAATGTTTCTCGTGATCTAGTAATTGTATAGACCAAGAAAGAAACATTATAATCCGAAAGATTTAAAGGTTCATTGTCTACTTCAAAAAAAGAAGAAGTTGTAACAAAAGAAGCATCTTTTATTACTTTGTAGTTTATATTGTTCGGTACTACCGATATTGTGTTATTGTTAGACATTCCTTATAATCAATTTATTACAAATATAATAAAAAAAAAGCAATTATTTTTTCTTAGCAGTTTTCTTAGCTTGTTTAAAGTTTTTAGCAGTAGGCGCACCTTTGCTTCCTTTTTTTCTCATAGTTTCTCCAGAACCTGCTTTTATTCTTTTACGTTTTGCATGTATATTAGCATACAATCCTTTTTTCTTTTTCTGTGCCATAAGTTTTATTTTATAGCAGGGGTTTCCCCCTGCATTGTTATTATGATAATCCGTTTATATTTATGTTTACTATATCATTAGATTGCATACTATTAAATTGTAACTTAGTGTAGTTTTGGTCATAATGATATACTTGATTTCTAACACCATTAGCATAAGAGTCTGAAGTTCCGTCACCCATTAACCAAATTTGAGTTGCATACCTGCTGTTAGCGTTAACTGAGCTGTAAGTAAAGTTAGCACCACTGTATCCGTATCTAGCAGTCTTTCCTTCTTTATAGTCCTCTTCCCATTTTAGAGGGTCTGTAAGCATTAACTTAATTTCTGCATCAGTAGGCATTGTATAGTTTTTACGAAGTGTGGTGATAACCATACTAGCTACTTTTCCGTGAAAGCTTCTGTTAGCACCTCTACCACCTATAGTAAAATCTCCTAACATAGTTCTGTCCATTCTAACACCTGTAGAAGTCCAATCTGAAACATCGTCACCTACAGTATACACGGTATTAAAGACAGGAGTAACATCATTAGTTCCCATTACCCTAATATCGAAAGCGTCAACTAGGTTAGCAGCAGTAGCGTTAGATGAGTTGAAACGCTGTCCTTTATGTGCGATATAGATACCCCACCATTGTCCTGTAGACTGATTGTAAGAACCACCGATATTAGCTATTAAACATTCATTGTACCCTACGCCTTCACGCCCCCAACCAAAGTAGAGGTTTCCGTTAGAACCTGCTATTCTCAAATACATATTGTCAGCATTAGTACCAGTACCTTCACCACTATTCCATATATGTTGATTAGAAGTATTGTTAGGTGTTTGGAATACAATAGCAGTTGCCCAAGGTCTTGAATAGGTATCATTCGATGTTTTAGATGAGTCTGAATTTGCACTTGCAAGTTGTGATAGGCCATTCATTCTTAAAGCATTAGATGAGTTACTAGTATTAACTTGTTTTAAGTGTTCACTACCACCACTAAAGTTAATAGCCTTATCCCAATCAGTAAGAATACTAGCTACAACAGGAATAGCTATTTCAGACAAACCAGTCCAGTCAACATCTGAGTAATCAAAACCAGCTGTATTACCATTAATAGCATCCCAGAAGAACATCGGATCGATTGACGAAATGTTATAACCTTGCTCACCTGTCTGAACCTTGGAGTTAGCATCCCAGTTAACGTAGGCATCTGTAGTTGCATTATAAGAAGATGAAGCAGTATGAGCAACTCTTATGTTATTACCAGAGTTTGTAACTTCAATAAATGCTTGAGCATTAGTAAGAGATGCTGTATAGATCTGGTTAGTTGTACCACCATTGGCATAACCAAGAATACGAATACCGCCTTCACCAATAGCACTACTTGTCTTATAGAATCTAATAGCAGCTGTACCTTTATATGCACCAAGTGGGGTAGATGTATTAGTCCAGTTATCTGCTTTAAATCCAACCCAAGCAATACTATAATCAGGCATTGCAGCATGTAAGTCAGTAATAAATGCAGAGTCAAGCACAAGACGTTGACCAGCAGCAATTGTATCATCAATTGACAACCAACCGGTTGTACCAGATAGCATTGTTGTACCTGAGAAGTTAGCAGTAGGACCTTCTGGAGTAACACCTGTAACAGTAACAGTAAAGGTTGAACCAGCAACTACCGGAGTGGCATAATAAGCAACACCATTTGAAGTCCACTTGAACTTAACTGGAGGTACATCACTTGGAATAGCAAACTCAAGATAAGAGCCAAACTCACCAGGAGTACCAACAACAGTAACACCAGTAGTATAGTTGCTATTATCACTAACAAGGCAAATACTTAAAGCATCAGTAGATTCAATAGATGAATCAGTCAACCAGAACTTATAAGTCTGACCAGCATTCAAAGTAATATCACCAGCAGCTGATAAGCTAAACAATGGCAAGCTACTTGTATCTTCAGTAACATTAAACTCATTAGCAGGTAGAGGAGCATCAATAATAGACAATCCAGTCTCTGTAAGAATCATACCAGCTTCAGCACCTTTAGTAGCAGCTACTAATGGCTGAGCACTGAGACCAATAATTAAGTCAGCATTATTCCAAATAGATGGATTAGTAGCAAATGTACCACCTACAACTGGCTCAGTAGTTAATGAAGCAGTAGAATCAGTACCACGGAAGACTGCAATATTACCATCACGCATATATTCAATACCCATGTGGAAGTTAGCATCCGTATCACTTGCATGATTAACTGTATTCTCAGTTGGTGCTAAGCCAGCATATCTGAATGTCATTCCTGTTGTATTAACTGTATTATTCTCATACCTATGAACAGCAAAGAAGTCATCATTAAGACCAACACTACTCCAGTTAGCACTAAACTTTGGAATACCAATGAATGCTTTATTATCTTCACCACTTGCACCATCAAGTACAGGTAGGATGTTTGTATTAGCATATGTCTTAGGAATGATCAAGCGCTGACCAGGGCTAAGAGTGAGGTTATCAAACTGTGCTACAGAATCACCAGCAAGCTCAGTTGAGGTATCCATATTACCTTGTAACAAAGTAAAGCCTGATGGAGCACTTGCAGCATTAGCAGTATGAGTAAAGGTTGGCATCTCTGCAAGTTGATTACTACCCGCACTTCCGAATTGATCTGAAACTGCCATTGTAATGACTGGATCTGTATGAGTAGACGAACTACTTCTGAACAATACATTATTGAGATACAACTCAATAGTACCACCATTGTTAAAGAGCTTCCATACATCAGATGCAGAATTAACTGGGCGTGTTGGTACTGCTTGTGGGTTAGTATTATCGTCCCAACCAAGTGGAACCATACCAGGCCAAACAGATGGAAGGAAGTCGTTACCAAAGTTTTGACCATTTGGATTTAGTGGAGTACCAGTAATAGGAGCAAGTAGATCCCATTTAGAGCTATTATCAACATCATGATCAACAAGATCATCAGTCTTTGTAACTCCAGAAGCTACAATACCGAAACCATATGCACCATCTTGATGATACCATTCAATCTGATCACCATCTTCAAGAGTGTCAATATCATATACTAATCTACCAGCAGTTGCGCTACCACCAAGGTAAATCTTACCAGCAGAGTTAGTAGCAGAAGAATTTGTAACACTACCAACATGTAATGTACCAGGAAGAGAAGTCAATGTAGTTAAGTTATTAACAACAATTGTAAGAACTCCTGTAGATGAACCATAATCATTTGTCCTTACAACATCAACAGTATAAGTCTCAGATGGGTAATTAGTATTATCACCTGCAATGTTTGGCGCTGTACCAGTAATGTTACCATTTGTCTGTGATTGTGTAATCCAAGCTGGAGCATTAGCAATAGTAGTAGTAAACTGTGCACCTAATGGGTGAACTTGATTATTAAGAGTTGTTAGCTCATCCAATGTAATTGTATTAGCACTGAATGGAGAAGGAACAGAACCACTATCTGCATCTTGTGGAATCTCATTCCAAATAACACTCGTAAAGGCACCTACCAAACCATTAGATGGTGCTGATGCAGCATTATTAGTAAATCCAGATACTGGACCATTCCAAGTTGTATTGGTAGGTTCATCAGGGAAAGTATAACCAATGCTTGAACCATCACCACCGGCTGAAAGGTCAAATGTATTGGCTTCTGTATCAGAAGTAAACAGTGGGTAAGTAAATACACCATCTGGAGATTCGATGTAGTAGAAGGTAAGTAATTCATCTTGTTGACCAGCACTTGCTACACCAACTGTAGTTGTAAGGAAGTCTTCATATTGAACAAGATCCATTGAGAATGCAGAGTTCAATGTATTAACCATTGATGTAACTGTATTACCAGCGACAACACCATTAACATAAACATTGTTAAGAGTTAAGCCACGAAGCTGAATCTTATCTGAGTCTTTCTGAAGAATATCAGCAGTTGTTCCATTGTCTACAGCAACAAGCTCGTTGATTGCATAAACATTGATAACATTACCACTTACATATTCTCTCAACTTAATGGATTGATTAAGAGTATCAACCTCAACATTAACAGACGGACAACTCATTACGTGGTTACTGAAAGGAAGTTCACTGTAGTTACCAAGTGATGGTGGATTAACAGCAGCAACCCCAATTGACTGGTAGGAGTTATCTCCAAGTGAGAGTCTCAAGTTAGTTACATCAACATCACTCAAGTCAATAGCATAATCCTGACCAATAAAGCCAACATCATCAACCTTAATAATGTTCTTATCATCATCAGCAAGATTACCTACTGCAGGTGTAATGTAGATACCAACCTTGTCTGTATTAGAACCAAGACCGGTGTAGTGAACTTGCGTATCAAGAATCTCAGCAATAAAGCGAGCAGCTGCGTTCAATGAAATAGTATTACCAAGTAGACTTGCAGATTCATCTAAAACAATAGAAGCTTTGCATTTTACACCTGACTCACCAATACCATTGTAAGCAGAACGGTTATTGTCATATAAGCCACAATCACGAAGAGTTGCGTTACCAGCACCTGCAGCATAGAAACCTGCATTCCAGTTACCATTAACTTCGTTCTGCGAGAACTTATTATTAAGACCACCAATTACAACGAGGCCGTTACCTGCGTTATAAGCAACAACGTTCATGCTCGTTGTAATGTTCTGTGAACCTGAGTAAGTAGAGCCAGCTGTAAGATTAACACCAGCATCGATGTTCTGTGTAACTTGGTTACGAGTAATAACACCAGCACCACCAACACCACAATCAGTAAGAGTAAGACCTTTGAGGTTCTTAGTTACTGTGTTACCTGTAATAACAACTTGTGTAACTTCTGTAAGACTAACAGCACCACCATCTGAAGCATTAGCCCCTGCATAGAACGCTTGGAGATCTGTACCAGTAGAATCATAACCAAGCAATGCAGTAGTGGTAGACGGTAGGACAGTGTTAAGAGCAGTGCCGTTCCAACCATTAGTTGTAAACTCACAATCGTCAATCTCAACCTTAGCTGCTTTAGTAATGTTAAGAGCATACTCACCAGCATTCTTAAATGTAATGTTAGTGAACTTAAGCTCTTTACTATTGTCTGTACCAGTAAACTTAATCAAGCCAGCATTTGTATCAGCATAAGATGTAAAGGAAATAACAGCATCATCAGCACCATAGAAGAACAATGACTTGGTTGATGGGATAGTAATCTCACCAGAGATTTCAAATGAACCTTCAATGTAGATCTGATCACCATCATTAGCAGAGCCAATTGCTGTCTCAATACTATTGTAAGGGTAGAGAACAGATCCATCCTGAACAGAGCCGAGATAACCAGCCTTGACATAAATGTCATAAATACGAAGAGCAGAGTTCTTAATGTCTGACTGAGTAGCCTGTTGCTCAGCAACGTGATCATAATCAGTACCATTGAATACAAGAATGTCACCAGTATTATAACCACTCAAAGCATTAGGAGTAGTAACACGATAGAAGTCACCGAGTACGTCACTACCGGTTGGAAGTGCAGGTGTACCAGTACCAGTAGCATCATAAGCACCTTTGTAAATAGAACCATTCAAGAGCTGATCAACATCTTCTTTAAGAGCAATTGTCTTGTCTTCGAAGAGACGAGCAAGCACCTGTGTGTGGTAACGAGTTGGTGTAGCATCACCCTCGTTAACCTTAAGAATACCATCAATTACTTCTTGGTTATTCTGAATAGAAATCTTATAAATTGTAGCGCGGAGAGTTGTACCTGCCTCAATGTCAAGTGGCTGATCGAAGTACCACGTAATTGGAGTATCAGCTGGTTGCTCACCAGGAGTAAGATACTGAACATAAACAGAAATACCATTTACTACAATCTCATACTTCAATTGCTGTGAGGAAGCAATAGGCTCACCAGTAACAGTGGTAATACCTTGACCACTAATATTGAATGGGAAATAGTTATCACCATCATAGTCAATAGCAGTACCATTAACAGGATCACCACCGAGCTTAACTGGATTAAAGTCTTGGAAAATACGACTCTTAGGCTTAGTTACACCTTGTCCTGGTTGTTGGTTAGCTGAAAGAGACTGGTCAAGAACCTCACCAAATACAGGGTAAGAATTAGCCTTGTTATCAAGATCTTCGAAGTAAATGTTAGATGCACCAGAAGCCATCTTATGCTTTTCACCCAAGAAGAAGCCATTCTTATCAACCTGAACATCTCTCTGAGCAACAAGTCTATCAGTAGTTGGATTGTATTCAAAGTATTCAGTAATGATAGGAGTACTCATCTGCTGATTCAAATACTCAACAACTTGATCTCTTGTATAGTTATAAGGAGCTTCAGTTAATGTTTCAGCTGCTTCGTTCTGAACGCGGTTGGCTTTCAAACGCTTCAAAAAGACTCTGTATTCAGTAGTAGAACCACGCTTAAAGATACGGGTTGATCTAATAATGATACGTTCTGATTGTGTTGGGTGAGCTAATGCTTCAACGGAGCCGATTTCCTTATCGGTAATTGTTGACCCATCAAAGGTAACCTTACCTGACTTAGTATCGGAGAATATTCTTATTTGTCCCATAATATTATGTATTTAAATTATATTGTAAAAGTTAGTTAAATCAATGTTACTTCTGAATAAACATTGCTATTTCGTTCATTGTTACTGTGCCTGGAACGTCAGACTTGATTTGAAAGCGTACTTTACCAGCATCCCCTGGTCCGTTAGTATCAATAGTATCACCAACGAAGAACTGAATACTTGGTGTATATGCATAGTCTTCATCAGCTCCAGATTCCATAGCAATAGCAGAAGCTTCAATGGAGAAGTCTGTACCTGAAAGTGGAATACCACTATGACGGTTAAAAAGGAGGCGACTATCTAATCTACCTCCATCATCATCTGGGTCAAAGCTCATTGAAACACGAACATTAGCAGTAGAAGTAATCTCAAGACCTTCGAGGTCGAATACAATTGGATCACCAGTAGCACCAGTACCTGTATAACCACTTGCTTGTGCATCTTTCATATCAGATACTCGATAATCAAACTCTCCACCAGGATTATATACATCAAGTTCAACATCAAGATAAGTATTAACACTCTCAAGCGGAATGTCAAATGTAGTAGCACTACCACCGAAGTAAACTGGTGAGAGAAGAGCAATATAACCTTGGAACTCATCACGCTGACTTTGTGTTACATTTGTAAATGCACCAACATCAGCACTCAATACAGCAATGTCAGAAGCATTCTGAATAGAACGTGATTCATTACCACCACCACCAGAAGACATCTCAGCAATCTTACGAATGTCTCTTGTCTGGTTTTGGAAGAGATTATTGATCTTTGATTCCAATTCAGACTTAAGAGCTTTCATATCACCTTGGAAGTCCTTATCACCTTTCTCTGGATCATAGTCCTCCATAATCTGCTGTTGGATATACTTACTAGTTTCAGCAATCTTCTCTTCAATCTGCTCAGGCTTCTGTTCAGCCTTTTCTACTACAACCTCTTTTACTTCCTTGACCTTTTTAACCTCTTTCTTTACAGCAGCTGGCTTCTTTTTACTCTCCTCAATAACCTTATCAAAGTCCAATTTAGACTTCATCTGAATCTGCTTTGTTTCCTCTGCCTTCTTCTTACTCTCTTCAACAACCTTATCAAAGTCTAATTTAGCTTTTGCTTGTACAGCTTCAACTTGCTCATCAAGAGCACCTACAATAAGATTTGTAACAGCTTCAGTCTTTGCCTTCTTAGCAGCTTTCTTTTCCTCAATTACCTTCTCTTTAGCTGCCTTATTAGCTTCTTCAATTACACTAAAAAGGCTATCATTAAGACATACTTTAGGCTGTTTACTTTCTTCAACTCTTACTAACTGTTTAGTAGTTTCACCTTCAACAGTAAGGTCAGTAGAGGCTACAATGAAGCCATTACCTTCTTCAATTGCCTTCAATACCGACTTCTCACCATTAGTCGTTGCATGATAAAGGTCTTTATAGACATTATTAAGAGACTCAACATAGATGATATTAACATTATCACTACTATGTTCTACTGGAAACTCAGTATTAAGTGTTTTGACCATACACTTATTTAATCCCCAGTATAGTAATTCCTACTATTTCTTTACACAATTGTTAACTCTCTTGCCACCCTTCATCTTGGTGCCTTGCTTTTTATAACCCTTCCAACACTTATCATCTAAGCGCTGCTCGTCTTCAGAAGGAGTCTCTTCATCAGACTTCTTCTTACCAGACTTCATATTTGCACACCAGTGATACATCTTACCTTTCTCACCACCATACTTCTTAGCTCTCTTACGAAGCTCAGTTACAGAGCCTTTACAGCTAGCACCGGCACGCTTGACACGACCAGGACTACTTGTAGCCTCAGCAAAAAACTCTTTAAAGGTTTTCATATTACCACTTCTTACAGCTCCAGTAACCAGCAGAGAACTTACTCTTCTTCTGGTCACACTTATGACGAGCGCGGAAAGACTTACGACGCTTAGGATTGCTCTTCTTGATCTTCATCTTTGGATCACCGAAGCGTACAACCTTCTCTTTACCATTCTCACAAGCCTTAACAACAAACTTTTTAGAACCACCAGATGTACGACGTGGCTTATTGCACTTCATACGATCTTTATCGATCTTACCTTCAGCATCTTCTTCATAATCATCCTCATCGTAATTACCCTCGCCATCACAATCTTCAATCATGTATAAAAGTTTCCTACCTCTCTCATCATCGAGATCAACATTAACTTTTAAGTGATTCATTACTTCATCACCATGACCAATAGACATTTCATACTCACCCTCTTTGTAATTTGCTTTTATAAACTCTTGAACTGGATGAACATTTTCAAGATCATAACCAAAGAAGAACTCTCTATCTTCAGCATCTTCAGAGGCAGTAAGTCCATCTTCATCACCATACTTAATGAACTTTGCAACAGCATCAGTACCATATTTAGCCTCAAGTTCTGATTTAGTCATATCATTTGCAAAATCAGCAGCAATTCCATCCAATACCTCACCCATATCATATTCGTTATCCTCTTTTGGAGTGCAGTCTGGACAATTGCCACATTCGCAACCAGCTTCAGCATCTTCACAACCACAAGTCTCACAATCTTCTTTAGGCTCGTACTGATCAATGTAGTTAGAATAAGTATCATCTAAGTGACCATACTCTGGATTCTCTTCACAACCACATGTTTCGCAATCTTCTTTTGCCTCTTCATCAGAAGACTTACCCTTCTCGAGTTTATCACCTGCTTTTACAGCCTTTTTATGAGCATCAGAATTACCATGTGCAGGCTTACCACCACGTTTTTTCTTAGCGTTGATGTTGGCCCATAGACCTTCATTATAAAGGCCCATGTATTTGTCGAAGGACTCGTTAAACTTCATGCATATATTTATACCTTCAGAGCTAATTCTAAAGCAACAATACAAGCAAAAGCGTTAATTTCTTTGTCAACTACGAAAGCAGACTTGTAGAGATGATCAGCAATGATAGTAATCATCTGCTTCTTCTTGAACTCATCAATAGGCTGCTCATAGAGATAGTCTAACAAGTTAGCAAGAAGAGTATCATAGTCGCCTTGAAAGCGATCTTCGTTCTCGATAAGATACTTTCTTACTTTGATTGAGTCTTCTTTGAGTCCTTCCGTGACCGCCTTAAGAAGCTCGCTGTCACTCCCGCTGCTATCAATAAACAACTCCCCATCAACAACCGACTTTTGGAGCTCGTTGATAGTTTTTCGGAGGTCAGGGAATGTTCTTTTAACCAACTGACCAAATTTAATTTTCTGTTCATCACTTACTGTTACGTTTTCTTGTTTTAGTATATTGAAGCAACGTTTAGCTGCTTGCTTGATCTCAGGTTTAAGATCGATTGACTGACACCTCGACTGAAGAGCTGGAATAATCTTATGCTTATAGTTAGCAGTAAGAATAAAGCGACAGTACTTAGCGTACGTCTCCATAGTATTGCGTAGCGCAGCCTGTGCCTGAGGGGTGAGTCCATCGGCCTCATCTAGAACTACTACCTTAATACCACCATCAAATGACTTAGTCTGAGCGAAGTTGGTAATGTTATGACGAATAGTATCAATACCAGACTCATCAGAAGCGTTAATGTATAGGAAGTTACATCCGAGAATATCATTAACAATGATACGAGCAAGAGTAGTCTTACCAGTACCAGGACTTCCAACGAATAGCAAGTTAGGAATCTCATCCTTAAACTGACTAACAACTCTAAGAGAGCCTTCGTCAAGAATAAGATCATCAAGCTTAGCAGGACGATACTTCTCAACCCAAATCTTATCAAAATCAACCATAACTAATTATATTATAGTTCCTTACTTACCAGATGAACCGAAGCCCTTCTCACCACGATCAGAGTCAACTACATCACCTTCAGCAACAATAACATGGTGGTTTGTATAGACAACGAACTGAGCGATACGATCACCAGCTTTACCTTCGTAATCTTTATCAGTAAGGTTATAAAGCTTAATACCAGCATCCCCGCGATAGCCGCTATCAATGATACCAGGATGGGGCATGATACCATGCTTAAAGCCAAGACCAGAGCGACCTTCTACCTTAACCCAATATCCAGGCTCAATAAAGGCAAACTTAAGTCCAACACCAACAACGGCAGATCCACGAGCTGGAATAGTAAAGTCTTCAATACAGGTAACATCCATACCAGTATCACTATCATGATTCTTACCAGGTAGAACAGCGTCTACATGAGTCTTTTCAAATTGTAGTAACATATAACTCTATTATGGCGTATTGAATGCAATAATCAACTAATTGTTGAAAAGTAATGTCATTAGATTAAATATGTATATGGAAGAGTATGATCCAGCATTTGATCCTAACGGTGGTAATGAAGTCGACGGTGCAGTTGATGACATCTTATCTCAGTTGACTACTCAGCATCACTCTATCACAAGGCAGGAGAAGTCTAAAGAAGAGATTCCAGAGGTAGAAGACCTTGAAGAGTATCTTATTAAGAAGACAGCAAAGCTTATTGATACTACACTTGATGCTGTTGATAATGTTAAGGACTATATCTCTTCAGCGCCAGAGAATAGGGATGTTGCTTCCTTAGCTGAGCTTATGAGATCAGCAAACAGTTCTATTGAGACAATGCAGAAGATTCATGCTAACAAAGCTAATAACGAAGCACGTAAAGAGCTTAAGACAATGGATATTGAAGCTAAACAGCAACTTAACATTCAAGATAATCAAACTAAGTTGGTAATGTCTCGTGAAGAGCTAATGGAAGCGATGTTGAAAGCTCCAGAGCCGGAAGCTGAAAAGAAGGACGAAGACGTTATTGATATTTAGTGTCTTTATTCTATCTCAAAGTGCGGTCCATCGTAAATGCTCTTAAAGTCACCACCCCATTTAACGGTTACACCTTGCTCTCTACCAGCTTGTTGAAATATTCTAGCTATTTTTTCTAACTGAACTGGATCATATAATGTACCCTCTTGGTTCCTATTATTTATACCTTTACCACCTTGCCACACGATATCAATTGCGCGACCTGTTTGATGCTTAGATTGCCCACCACGAGCATTTGTTACAATAGGTCCTGGCTTTGTTCTCCCCTGAGCATATAATTCATTTTGTCTTTCTGGAGAACGATACCCTTCTGTAATTCGGAAGTCTGCTCCTAATTCTCTCGCTCTACTTAATATCGGACCCCACCTTGAATCTAAACCTTTAGTCTTTTTAGCTTCATCTTTAGGAGCCTTAGTTTTTGGACCAAGGGCATCTGATCCTGTGGTCTCTCCTTCAATAGCTGCTTTAATCTCTTCAAGAGAGCCTGTACAGACTCTAATTTCCAATTGACCAGCTTTAGGATTTGTAAAGATCTTCTTTACCTTTGTCCAATCTGTACCGAGGATCTTTTCTCTTTTAGCTTCACCTGTTGAAGCAGCCTGCAACTTACCAAGTCCAAACGATTTCATGTAGTGACTCCAAGCACCAACTGTAAAGTCAACGTTAATATTGTCTTGACTATTACTATCAATAACCTTATAGTACTTAAACTTACCCTTCCCGCCAATTGGTCTTACCGCCACAAAGAACGTATTATTTAGTTGCGGGTCTTTATAAGATGCATCACCAACGTCAATGGTTGGATCATTTACAAACTCTCTGAATAGGGCTTTACTAATAGCAACACCATCATTAATTATTTGCGTTTCTGGTGTATTAAAGAGAGTCTCCATCCCTTCATCATCAAGCTGATGCTTAAATCCAGTAGCATAGTTACCAGCCATAGTAGTAGTACTATATTTCTCAATCTCTTGATCTGTAATAAAGGTCGGAAGAGTTCCACCAGTAAGAGCACGTGCAACAAAGCTTGAGCCTACACCAATTATGGAAGTTCCAATACGATAGTTATCATTTAGATTACATTTACCTTGAAGAGTTAATATATCATTAGCAGTAGCAGCATAGTCCTCATACCATAATGTATTAGTCTCTTCATCAATAAGTGAAGCGAAAATAGAGTAGTTCTGTCTATTTGTCTCTGTCTTACCATCAAGAATATATGACTTAGAGACTTTAACATTTCCTTTAGTTATACCTTTACCAAGTGTAATAGTATTAGATCTTAAATTACTACCTGGAGTACCAGTTGAAGTTTGTCTATCTAAACCATAGCTAGCGGATTGTGCTGACCTATCTGGTGTGCCTGTAGAGTTAGAATCGTACTTTTTACCATTAGAATTCATTACTCTTGTACCGATAGGACGAGCCATATTGTTCTCATATGGATTATATCTATACTTAAACTCAAATCTATTAAAGCAGCCACCAATATCCTCTTTGATCTTAGACAATACATTAGATGCAGCAGCAGAGTAATCATAATATGATTTAACATCTGGACTATATCTAAACACCTTAGCTGGATCTCTGAATGATTTACCTTCTTGGACTTTAGATGTTAAGTCAAGTAGGTTCTTTTTACCCATTAATACATCTTGTGTATTTGTAAATGCTTTATCAGCAACGTCTACAACCTCAGTCCATGCATTTGTAAAAATACTAGGAATGCTATTAGTAATGGTCTGATCAAGGCCATCGACCATATTAGATATGGATGTAGATACACCTTCACTAATAGCTGATAAAGATCCCATAGAGTTATCTGATGTTCTTGTAGATGCTGTCTGAGCCATTCTACCGATACTATCAGATGTCTCTCGGAACAAGTTACAAGGCGAGTTCAAGCAATCCTTAAGAGCGTCTTTAAGCTTATCTTGAAAGTCATCACCAATACCATCTAGATTATCCCACCTAGCTCTCATTTCCTTAATTGAACCAGCGAATATAGGATTATGTTTTATCTTATGAAGGTAGAACTCTATAGTAGAAGGATCTAATGTTGCAGAGTTAAGTGTAAGATCCTGAACAAAGGTGATAGCAGCATCTTCATTACCACTTGCTGCTTTATTAAAGTCTAGAGCAAGATTGATATCTGTCTGCCATTCTGGTGCATCAACCATATCACAGAAAGGAGTATTATACTTTAAGTACTCTCTACTTATAGCGACTCCCTGCAACTTCTCATGCAGATTATTTCCATAGATGACCATTATTTATTAATTGTAATTTGTTGAAGCACTGCTTTCATAGCACCAGGTCTAATATACTTGTACTCGGTAGCAGCTTGTGCCTTAAATATATAGTCAGGTTTATTCAAAAGGTAAACTGTCCACCACAAATTAATTGTACCATATAACTGAAAAGATAGAGTGGTCCATGGTAAGTCACTCTGTAATGTAATTGTATCTACAATCTCATCAGAAATATTCTCAGGGAATACTACCTTATTGAGTAGATTGTAGAAGTAAAGATCATTACCTTTTGTATCAATAAGGTTAACCTTAAAGATATTTTCATACATATCCTTTGAAAGGGATGCTAATTCATCGATTTCATTTTGTGTTGAACCATTTATTATTGTACTCATGTTTTAATTGATAGAGGATAAATTTATTATTTAGCGTCTAAAAGCCTGATTCGACGTTATTGAACTGCAAATCCTCTGGACGGATCGTCGCGTCGATCCGTCTGTTAGGTTCAGGATTAATAACCTCTGCCTTCGGAGCACTTCTTACTGGTACGTCACCTACTGATACTCTCTCACCTTCAACACTTGTACTAAATGCATCAGATACCATTGTGTTACCATACTCACCAATTAGCGAAGTAAATGTAATTGATACTTGATATGCTTCAGGTACATTAGTTTTAATAGGCTTACTTTTAATAGAACCTTGACCATTACCAGAAGGTACATGTACAGTAGTCCTTCTTGTGGTTCCTACAAATTCAACAGACATATCACTAATAAAAGCGTATGGCATAGAGAACTGACCAGGTACACTAACTGTATAGATCTTTGGAGGAGGTGTCCTAGCAAATGTAGTCTTATATGGTCTATTCTGAAATGCTAGTAACCATAAGAACTCATAGTTCTGTTGAATAGGAGATACAGCACCTCTTCTAACTGTATTAGATAGAGGGAATTTTATTGTCTCTGTTCTATAACCAGCACCTTGAAAGTATTGTGGCTTTTCAATATAAACACCTGGTTGAGCGAAGTTAACCCCCTTAGCTAGAATTTCAGATATATCTGTTACTTTATCAATAACCCTACTTGCTAACTCACCTATTTGACCAGCAGCATTCTCACTGAAGCCTTGACTTAAGCGGGTTTGAGGAGACTCATATAGTGGTAATCTATAGTTAAAGCCGGTAGGTTTAGTAAAGTAAATACCTTCTAATGACTTAAGATTGTGTCGATCGAGAAGTCCTCTATCTTCTTCTGAACCAGCGATGAGATTAAAAGTATCAATAGCTGTGTTAACTGTTGTCTGTATAGCTGATACAACACCAGCCTCTTTACTACCGTCTGAAGCTTTACCTAATAAGGATTGTACAAACTTACCATTTAAGGTGTTCTTCGCAAACTGACCACCAGCATTTAGATAGTAAATACTACCACTAACAAGAGAGCTAAGCAGCTGCTCTCTTTCAGTAAGAAAGCAGCAAGGTATTCTATTAAGAGCTGCTGGAGTAGCTTTAGGACCTGCATACCAACTAAAGTCATTAACTACGTCAATAACCTTTCTTGTTGGTGCGAGAATTGGTCTCTTATCTACATCTGTAAGCTCAATACCCAATTTCTTGAGAGCAGTATCATCCACTCCAAAATTGGCGATAGATGTACCTTCTTGAAATTGGGATTTACCATTTGTGTTAATTAATACTGTACTCATTATGAGAAAAATTCTTGGGTTAAGTTTCCACCAGCAAAGGATAATTCACCCCCACTGCTTTTTAGTGCGTTGATTCCGTTACGAATCTCTAATAATACGTTAAGTTGCTGTGCATTAATACTTGCAATAGACTTCATAGTAGCGGAGTTTTGATCGAGCATCTTATCGATTGGACCCCCAGTCTTAGCAAATAGCCCAGCATCATCACCATCAATACGTGTTGCTCTACCATTCTGGTGAACAATACCATCTTCGACCGCCTGAAGAGGTTTAGCATTCTTACCATATGCCTCGTTTGATCTAGCCTCCGCTGCCCACCTCTTCTTTTCAGCCGCTCTAGATTCCTCAAGCTCTTTGTAAAACTCATATACAGGAGTTCCAGGTGTTTTTCTATTTTTTTCTAGTACTGCCACCTGATGAGCTGCAAACTCTTCCCTCCTCTTTTTGTCGATAAGATCCCACTTTGAAATGAACGCTCGATGCTCCTTGTTACCACTTCGGAAACCAGATTTACTCATCATCGCTTTCTGTTCTGCTAGAAACTTCTCATCCTCTGCAGCATAATTCGCTTCCTTCCAATCTAGGTAGGGTTGCTCCATTCTTAGCTTTCTATCTGCTTCGATTTTATCGTTAATCTTTTTTTGCCTTTTTGCTTTTGCCCTGTCCGTTTCATACCCGAAAAAGGCCCCCATATCATCCAAGGTATTACCCACCCAGTCGTAGACACCATTAAACCATTCCGACATGTCTTCAGCTAAAGCTGTCCAAAACTCAGTCATCCAATTGAATTCTTGTTCAGCAAATTTATGAGATGCTGGTCTAGAATAGTCACCTGCCAAAACATCTGCAATGGCGTCCATACCGGCCCAAAATTTATCTACCTCGCTATTACTACCAGCCATACCAAAGAAGCCCGGTAAGATCAGTGCCCATTTCTCCAATCCTGCTGTCCATTCACCTTTGGCCATAAGTCCAATACCTTCACCAAAGAAATAAAAGCCACTTAAGAGAGGAATCTTACCAGCTGAAAGTTTAGTGAAGATAGACGCTCCCATTGCGAGAGCTCTGTCTGTCAACCAAGTTCCAAAGTCTAGTGTTTCACCATTCTTTTCAGCTTCAGCTTCTTCTTGCTCGAACATATACATAATAATGTCCATACCAATCGATACTGCTGTACCAATACCTGGTATAAGACCAGCTACACCGGAAGTAAGCTCCCACATTCCCTTTCCTATCTGACCCTCTTTAAATGCTTTATAAGCAAAGCCAAAGTTTAAGAGAGATCCAATAAGAGGAAGACCTTTAAGCAGCTTAAATGGAAGCATTTTTGTTACCTTAAGAGCCATTGTTACCAAATGCTCCTTATCAGTCATGAAGGCTAGAGCCGTACCGATAAGACCGGCACCTAAAAGAGCAGTATATTTACCTAAACTACCTGAAGCAGCAGCTGCAGCAAGGCTAGTCTGATAATTTCCACCAGTTGGTTGGTCCTTTGTAATCTTCGAATCTAACTCTCCAAATTTAGGATCAGGATTTATGACCTTCTTCATAACGTCGAAGATCTTTTCATAACGAGCTATCTCGCTAGGAGTTAAGTGTGGGTTAACCTTACCATCTGTATCTTTCCTTACACCTTTATCACCGCCCTTTTTAGAAAGGGCGCCTATCATAGCGGCAAACGGGTTAGAAGTATCTTCTGGCACACTATTATTTAATCAGCAGATAGGAAGCTTGCATCAATTTCTACAACTACTTCCTCTGCAACAGTCAAAGCTTTATCTGTTACTTGTTTAACCTTACTGATATAGTTAACAATTTTATTGTTAATAGCGAGCGGTAGATTGTTAACAATATCTACTCTTTCATGTACGCTAATATCATCAAACGTAATACTATCTTTTCCTAATGTTACCTTGTCAACATATTTAGCAGATTCATGCGATATAACAATATCAAGACTCTGTTTAAGTTTATCTTCAACAGCTTCCAACTTACCAAACTCTTTAGCTAGCTTGGTTGCTACTTTACTATCGATACTGATTGTAGGTATTTTCAGATCAATTTTGATATCTTCATACTCGATAACATGCTTAAGCTTTACATCTTTCACATTAACAGGTGTTGCATCATCAAGATCATACTCCACATCCTTAATTTTAATCTTTGAGCCAAGTGATTTTTTGCGAAGAGCGGTGAAGATAGCTGGTTTATCAATAATTAAAACTTCATTATCACCAAGTGCATTTTCTGTAATAATATTATTTGCAGCTACTGCTCTAAGAATAACACCATCTACTCCGTCAAAGGCTGTGCGCAACATCGCTTTCTGTTGCATTACGCTTACAAGTTTAAACTCTACGTCTTTTCCGGAAGAAGGAAGTTTAACAGTAACAGTATTGGCATCATTAATATCCTTAAGCCTGTTCAGGAAACTTTTAGCATTCGAACTCATATAGATATTTAGTTATTGATTCTGCTTTTGCAACCTATCATTTTCGTCTTTAACTCTTTGCTGATGTGTATTAACTATAATACGAGACTCAATAGGAGACATATCAAAGAAGTAATTACTACCAGGCATAATACTGTTCTGAAAAGAATAGATCATTGTGTAAAAGCCATTAAGATCAGTACCATATAAGCTACATATAAAGCTAAGGCTATTATTGGCTAGTAAGTTAATACGTGTTGCTTCTAAACCAATATCCTTATTTTCTTCAATAAGGTCAACGCTTAGCAAATTATCTTGTATTGTTCCTAGAAACTTAGTAATATGGTCAAATACAGAAGCTGGTAGGTTACTCAATACTTCATGACATTCTTCATCATCCAGCTCACTATAATTAATTGAATCATTACCAATTTGTATATGTTTGATTGTAGAAATAAGTAGCTCATCTATATTCTCGTAATATGTTATACATGGTAGATCTAATGTAATCTCAATACCATCTACAGATATCTTCGTCTCTAGATCAACATAGCTTTCTTCAATCTTATCTAGCATTGACGCTATACTAACAGTTACAGTCTTTCTATCAACAGATAAGCTTATATCTGGATCAATAAAAGTCATTCTCATATAGATGAGAAGGTATATTCTATCAACAATATTTAAATCTTGTCTTATAAAGTACTTATCGAAAAAGTTACCAACCCCTTCAAAGTCGTTGTTCTGAGCGAACTTAATAATAGATAGATACTCAGAATTCTTAAGCTCTCTAACTCTAACTTTTTTACCTGATGGTAAAGATACTTCAATATTAAAATCCATTTAACACTCCTCTTGGAGTATTTAATTGGTAATGTGCATAACTCCAGCCTACAGTTCGTGTTATGTTAGATAACTCCTGTCCACTATAACTAATATTATCACCATCGACGTTAGTAGGTACACAATCATAGAAGGTATGCATCTTACGAATACCATATTCAACAGAATCACTGCTACGCCTTCTTTTATTTGATTCACCAATCTTATCACCGTACTTCTCGGCTGTACGAGAGTATTGTATAACGTCAATATTACATTTAATATCTGGCTCGTTATCATCTTCAATCAAACCAGCATATGAACAAGCAACAAGCCATGGCTGAATAAAGAATGAAAATACATCTCTATTAGTCTCAAGAAATGTTACAGACATTTTATGGTTCTCAGATATACGGTCACCATGTAGCATAGCTTGCATACCACCACCTTGAGCTACTTCAATTTCATTGACTGCTAGCATTACGCTTGGCATTTGTACATCTTGCGCGAGAAGAAAGCCAGCTTCAAAGTCAGACACCCTATCAAAAAGATCTTTATCAACCTTATAGGTGTTTGGTCTATACATGTCTAAGTAATATTCAATAGCGTTTCCGACATTAACCATCGCTCCACTGCCAGTACGAGCCGAGAAGTTAATCCCCCAAATGTTCTTGAGAGGGATGTCGTTTGTCCAGTCTTGGTGTAGACTAAGACGCTTTCGAATATTGTTAGGCATTTAGATTAACGCTCCTTTGTATAGAAGTGGTAAGAAACAGTACAATCAACTTGAACTGTAGCACCAGTACCGGAAGCGATCTCATAGCCAATACCATTAACATTGCGAAGAGAAGCACCTACAAGCTTATATTCAGTGATAGGCTCAAGGTCCTTATCAAGCTGAGCAAGTTGGATGAAGAAATCATCATCAGGAGTACCATACTCACCAGTAGATGTCTGATCATCAAAGAGAGAACGAGAAGCTTGTTCAAAGTAGTTACGAAGTGAACTCTCACCATCAAGGTAGAACGCAAGTTGATAACCTTCAGATCCTGGATATGTTACAGCACCTGGAACGTTCAAGTTAAGACCCATATAAGGTACAGCAACGTTACCAATGTTACGGCCTGGAAGTGATGCGGACTTAACATAAACAAGGTCACCTTCTTCGAGAGCAGGTACACCTTGTAACTGCAACTGAGTCACGCGGAAAAGGAAATCACGGCTGAAGTCTTTATCAGCTGCGGTACGATAGAAGTTTTGAATGTTCTGGTTAACTGGCATAGTACTATTATTTATGCTCTCAGCACATAAAAAGAGAAGGTCTTGCGACCTTCTCTTGTAAAAAGTTATATTTTAATGTAGATTAGTGAGAAGCACAAGAGCCGTCTTCAGCTGGAACATTCTTATGCATAACGATAGCTGTATCTTCATCTACCATAAACTCAAGAGTTGTACCATCACCTTCCATATCGATCCAACCATCTACATCTTCGTAGCAATCCTTGATATCAGCACCAGCAGCATCACAAGCAGCTTGCAAAGAGTTAAACTTCTTACCACCCATTATGGATTGGCCATGCATTCCACCAACGCTTGCTACCTCATACTTACCTTCACCATCAGGAAACTCATTTGTAGCACCCTCTCGCTGCTCAGCATCTTCATCCCATGTCCAGCTACCTTCCTGATTAAAATCAATTGGTCTATCAGATTCAACAGCCCACTCACGACCCTCTGGATGCTGATAACACTTCTTAACCATACCACCACTCTTAACAGTCTTGATAAGATCACCTTCTGGTTGCCTGTATTCCATTGGTTGAATGCTACCTTCCTTGTCATTTTCAATAACAGTATACTTATGTGTAGCACCCTCTCGCTGCTCATTATCTTCCATCTCACCTTCAAACTTGCCTTTAGCTTCACCATCAGCAATGTAATCTGCAATAAGTTTTGAGCTATATTCAGCTTCAAGTTCCTCTCTGCTCATGCCGTTGCTGACATCAACATCAATTAGTTTGATTTCATGATCTGTAAGAAGATCATCTTCATCTATTGGCTGACCTTCAAGGTCAAGAGCATAACCACCGGCTTCAACTGCACTGTCAGGACCTTTTGTTACAAAGTCTTCAGGAGAGCTAAATTGACCAGTTGTGATCAAGTAACCATTAACACTCTTTTCAATGGAAATGATAAGCTCACCGTTATTAGGATCCGGTGAACCTACTTCATAAAGCTTACCACCAATCTTAACAGACTCTGAACTTTCTTCATCGCAGTGAGCTTCAGTGAGAACGTAACCACGTGGCAATGCAGTGGATGCAGTCTTAGGAACAATTCTACCTTGAACAGAGGCATAAGCTTCCATCATAAGGTCTCTATCTTTGGCATAATTACTATGTTGGGCCATACCATTATTTATGCAACTGTAG
>Ga0098060_1000347_pt1 | contig 21663 bp, 17 predicted proteins | sample 21_taG_FD_77063 | JGI IMG/M metagenome (GOLD analysis project Ga0098060, IMG submission 77063) | Marine viral communities from the Subarctic Pacific Ocean - 21_ETSP_OMZ_AT15319 metaG | ecosystem: Environmental > Aquatic > Marine > Oceanic | place: Pacific Ocean | collected 2015-01-19 | reverse complement strand
GCGTGTTATTTTAAAGTAAAAGCAAGATACAAAGTATGGCCATCAGCATATGCTTCAGGAGCATTGAGTAAATGCAGAAAAGTTGGAGCAGCTAATTGGGGTAACTCAAAGAAAAAGTAATGGCTAAAGAAGGTTTAAGAAAATGGTTTTCTCGCAATCAAGGTAAGGGTTGGGTAGATTGTAAAACTGGAAAAGTTTGCGGAAGAAGTAAAGGGGAAAAACGAAAAGGTTATCCCGCTTGTAGACCTACAATGGCTCAATGTACATCTGCAATGAAAAAGAAAACGAGCAGTAAACGAATAAGTTGGAAAAAATAACAGGAGTATATTATGCCAATGGGAAAAGGAACGTATGGTTCAAAAAAAGGAAGACCTAAAAAGTCTAGAAAACTAGGTAAATATAAAGGAATTGATTTTATACAGAAGCTTAGAAGAAAAAAGTTAAAAATAAAAGATAGTGAAGAAGCAGGTCGTGTAGGTGCTAAAGCTAAAAAAGCAGTAAAGACAAAAGGTGGAACATATGTAAAGTATGAAAAGAAATCTGCATCTGCAAAGAGTTTTAGAAGTACATTTAAATCTAAATGTTCAGCAGGAGCTAAGTCATTTAGTTGGCAAGGAAGGTCTTATAGCTGTGCTAAAGCATCACCTAAAAAATCTGGTCCTAGTAAATCTCAAGCTCAAGCAGATTTAAAAACATCTATGACTAATAAAGATACAAGATATAGAAGTTAATAAATGTCTGATGTATTTGGATTAGCAGATGTGTCTAGTAAGGACACTGGTCGAGGGAGTGTCCTAAAGACTGGAGGAATGCGAAGAAAACATAATAAAGGAAAAAAGAAAATGCCAAGTAAAATGAAATGTAAAACAGGTTGGAAAGCAATGGGATATAAATCTATGTCTGATTGTCAAAGTTATGGTAAAAAGAAAATGACTCAAAAACCAGATACTAGTGCTAAAGACGAAAGTTCTAAAAGAGAAAAAGATAGAGCAATAGCTGCTAACTCAAGAATGAAAAAACAATTAGCTAAAAACAGAAGTTCATATTAATGAAAATAGATGTAGACTTATTTGCAGACGATGCAGGCTTTGGTGACACAGTCGGTAGAGCAATCAATGTAGTTACTAGAGGAAAAATAAAGGAGTGTGGAGGATGCAAGAAAAGAAAGAAATTCCTGAACAAGATAATACCTTACAGGAAATAGCAAAAGGTGGAGGCCGTATATCTGGAAAAGAAGGTGGTCTCAGATTAGATGTTTTTAAACACGATGAAATAGCTTATAGTAATGGTACAGACTTTAGTACAGAAGATTGTGCTGTTTGTGAACTTCCTGAAACTGCTCAAAGATATATAGTAGAAGATATAGAATACGAAGATTCTAGGGGCAGATAGTGCCTAAACAAATTATAGAAATAAATCCATTTCATGGGGGAATGAATAATAATACTGACCCCAGAGATTTACAGCATGATGAGTTAGCAAATGCTCAAGATATAATGGTAGATAGAATAGGTCGAATTAGAACAGGTCCTGATATATCTGCTCACGCATCTAATTCTCCTTCTATTACTATAGACAGTATAGATGATAGACCCGGTACTTCTTTATTTGCTTTTAGTCATGATTATGTAAATGCAGGATTTACAAGCAATAATTTAATAAAAAATGGTTCTTCTAATATGAATAGTGGTACTATATGGGGAGGGTGGACAGCTTCTACTGATTGGGGTGCAACTTCATCACAATTTACATTTATAGGAACAACTGGTGGTTCAGATACAATTACTCAAACAGCAGCTAATAGAATAGATAGTGGTCACAATAGTAAATCGTATACATTGACATATACAATATCTGATTATGCTTTAACAAGTGGGAGTCCAAGTTTAAAAATAAAAGGCGGTTCTGGTGAATTTGCATCTGCAGATGTAGCGTTAACCTTATCAAATGGTACACATACTAAAGTTTTTACATCTCATTCTAGTGCATCAACTGGAGTTTTTAGTTTGCAATCAGCTAGTGTGCAAGTAGTATTTAAATTAGATAATATTTTATTAAAAATGAATGGATTAAATTCAACAGGAGATAATTACTTAGCATTATATATGAATACAAGTAGTAAATATAGATTTGCTATATATAGTTATTCAACAGATACTTGGACTTTTAAAGATGATGGATTAAGATTTAATAGTGTGTCATCAACAGCTAATCCAGTTTTTTCTTATGCAGATGGTGTATTAAGAATAGTGGATGGATTGAAAGGTGAAAACGCATACAAAATATGGTATTCATATATACAAAGATTTAGATGGGGAACGACTACTTCTTCTGTAGATTTATGGGCGTTTGCTCAATCTTCTTTAATTCCTCCAATTGATGCAGATATTCCAATAGATACAAATTCTCCTACTTCTAATTATACTCCAGATGAAGGAAAATTTTTAATTGCAAATCCACATGGTTTTACTACTAATGTTTCTAAATCAGGAACTTGGAATCCTAATGGAGTTAGTGGAACTTCCCATGGTTCTAGTAGCGATTTAAGAAAACTCGTTGCTTCTTCTGATGTATTTACATCTAACATGGTTGGTTTAAAAGTTGTTATGGGTTCAGATACATCAACTATAACAGGTTTTGAAAGTACTACTGTTGTACATACTGAAAGCGTTAATTGGGCTGATTCAACTGCTTTTCATGTTTATGAACAATATGATATTGGATTTAGTTGGATGTATGATGGTAATCAAGAAAGTTTAATACATAATAGAACTATAGCTGTAAATACTCAAAAAAATAATTGGTCTTTTATAATTGATACTATTCGATGTGGGTATGATTGGGATACTGAAACAACTGCAAGAAAAACTGGAATGCAAATGTATTATAGAAAAAATTCTGATACATCAAAAACATGGTATCATTTAGGAGAATTTGATTTTAATAAAGGATTTAGAAAATCAGATGAAGATGATTTTACGATAACTTGGTCTCAAGTAACTTTAGATATAGAATATAAATTAGATAATATAATTATACATAATACTCCTACGTTAGAAACATATGAATCAAGAAATGGATATAAAAATAATATTAATCAATTTTTAGATTTATCAGACCCAGATAATGAAGGAATGGGTTACTCTGTTTCTACAATAGCAAATAGAGTTCATTACATTGCTAATGTAAAATACAAAAATTCTGAAGGAGCTGTAAGAAACTATGGTGATGTAATGTTTAAATCTGTTGTTAATAAGTTTGATACATTTCCATTGTCAAGAAGATTAGAAGTAAGTGTTCAAGATGGAGATGAAATAACTGCTTTAGCATCATACGCAGATAGATTATTACAATACAAAAAAAATAAAATGCATTTAATAAATATATCTCAAGAAGTAGAATTTTTAGAAGATACATTTAAATTTAAAGGAGTAGAAAGTCAAGCCTCTGTATGTGAAACAGATTTTGGTATTGCGTGGGTAAATTTATTCGGATGTTATTTATATGATGGTAGACAAGTTCTTAACCTATTAGAACAAAAAGGTGTTAGAAAAATTTCACATAGTAGTTGGAATGATTCTCAACATAAACCTTCTATCGCATATTCTCCTAAAAAAAGACAATTAGTTATTGGTAAAGATTATAGTGGTGGAGATATAGCAGCTGGTAATGGAGATGCTTGGATATATGATATGGTTACTAAAAGTTGGGTATTGCAAGTAGATAATGGTGAATATTTAACAGATGATGGAGGTGGAACTTCTAATCTTGTTACTGACCATCTTGGTAATATAGTTTTTTGTATGGGAACTGGAGATATGAAAACTATTGATATGTCATCAAGTGGAGCTAAAAGTGGTATAAACATAAAAACAGCTGATATGAATTATGGAGACTCTGGAGTTCGTAAAAAAGTATACAGAGTTAGGCTTTCATATAAAGGAGATGCTAGTAGTTTAAATGTAAGATATAGTACAAATGGAGACACAAATACTCTTAGGCAATTTGAAGGTACTTCAAGTGGATTACCAAATGGTAGTGCAACAAATACCCCATTAGAAAATAAAGCAAGCGATACAAGTCAATGGCATCATGCAGAATTAAAACCTGCTGATAGTTCTAAAGCTACAAACATATTTAGTTTTCAAGTACATATGACTGGAACTGCAGGCGCAACATTTGAAATAAATGATTTATCTGTTGTATTTAGAATAAAGAATGTTAAATAATGGATAGACAAGAAAGAGTTTCATTACATAAAAAACAAGAAAGAACATCTATTAATGAAGGTATTCCTACTTTAAATGAATTAATCGAAGGAGTTCCTGTGTTTAGATTAGTATCTAGTGATTTAATTGAGTATGTTAAACATAGGAATATTCTTTATAAAAAAGTGCTAGATAAAGCATAGCAATATTATTAAATTAAATTATGGCAACTAACTTATATAAAGCTTACATTTCGGGTGGAAAGGCAACAGGAGAGTATTCTTCAAATCTTAGAAGTATTGAAGATACATATTCTAATATAGAGCTAACTGGTCAAAAGTTTGCTATTAAAAGAGAAAAAACTGATAATGTATTAGATACTTTATCTGCTGGTCTTGAATTAGCAAGTACAATATCTGGTGGATACCGAGATAAAAAGAAATTTGAATCTGAATCAATGCCAGCTGCTCAAAAAGCAATTGCAGAAAAATCTTATGATTCTAGTAAGTATGATAATATGTCTTATGGAGATTTTCAAAAAAGTGATAAATTTAAAGATTACTTTAAATCATTTGCTCCTAAAAAAGTAAAAATGAGTTTATTTGAATCTTTAATTTCAGAAGAACCTATGTATAGTGTAGGAGATAAGTCTTTAAAAAAATCTGACATATCATTAATTGGTCAATTAAGTGAATCAAAAAGATTAGCAGGATTAACAGGTTCTAATATTGAAGATGTTATTAACGTAAAAAAAGATATGTATTCAGAAGCTAAAAATAATGTTAAAACAAATAATAAATCTAAAATAGATAAAATTAATGATTTTATATATGGAGATTTATCATATGAAGAATTAACGGAAGATGATTAAGATGAATAGTTTAGCAAAAAATCATTTATCAACATCTAGTCAAATGGGAAGATTTGGTGATGATAGTATAAGATTTGTTGATGGAGAACTTTCTCATGTAAATACTAAAGAAGCTAATTTAATAGATTCATTAGGAAAATCTGGAGAGAGTATGGTAAAAAATATAGGTTCTGGAACTATTAATCCAAATACAGGAATGAAAGAATACTTTCCGTGGTTAGCGGCTGCTAGTGTTGCTTTAGGAGCAATAGGTTCATATACTTCTGGTAAGTCTGGTAGACAACAAGCAGAAGCTCAAGCTGACATAGCTAGGCAAGGTTTAAAAGAAATACAAGAAGCAGAAAAAAGTTTAGAAGGAGTATTGTTTAGTAAAGAAAATATTGCAAAACAAGAATATCAAAAAGACCTACAAAATCTTTCAACAGGAACAGGATATAAATTAAAAGATTTAAGAGCAAGTTCTGAACAAGCTATGAAAAAAACTGGTTTTGCTAATTCAGGAGCTGTTCAAGAACAATCAGAACAAATGCTTGGAAGAGTTAAAGATTCTTATTCTATGAGTAAAGATGATTTAATGGGCAACTTAGGTCAAAAAATGGGAGAAATAACTTCTTTTTATGAAGGTGAAAAAGCAAGATTAAAAAGTGAAAAATTTAAATTAAATAAACAAGCAGATTTATATGACCAACAATCTGATAATTGGTATTTAGGAAAAAACTTATTTGGGTAAATTATGGCTAGTGATGTATTAAGGTCTGTAAATAGAATATTACAATATCAACAAGAACGAGAGAGTAGAAAAGTTCAAGAGTCTTTAGCTTTAATGCAATTTGGTATTCAAAAAAGACAAGCAGATATAAAAGAATATTCTATGCAAATGGAAACAATTGATAAATCTAATAAACAATTTAAATTAAATATTGCTGATAACTTTATTCAAAATTCTGGATTAGAATCTATAATGAATGTAATACCATCAGGAATAACAGACGCTGGTGAGGCCACAGAATCTTTAGCAGAAATAACTAAATTACTTACAAAAAAACAATATGGAAAATTTAATAAACAAAATGCTAGTAATATAGCAAATGCATTATGGGTTTATAAAAATGCAGAAGAACCTTCTTCTGTTGTAAATTTAGCAAACAATATAGAATTAATGTATTCTAAAGATTTTAAGGGAACTGAATCTAATAGAAATCTATTAGAATCATTTGGTAAAATAAGTAACATTTCTCAATTAAGGAATGTTTCTAGACAAGCAAAACAATCACTACAAAATGATGCTAATATATTAAAAGAACAATATGAGTTTGGTCAGGGAGATACAAAAATACAAAGTTCATTTGGTATGTTTGCTCCTGAAGTAGTTAATCAATTTAAACAACAACAATTAAAAGATAGTGATTTAGGTAGTTTAGCAGATGAATTTGAAAGCATGGATGACGTTGAACCAAACGACTTAGAAGATAAAAAAACTTTAACAACGGATGATAGATTGTCTTCTTATAATAGTTTATCTGATTCTATAAAAGAAGATACAAAAGATTTAAACAGACTTAAAAAATTAGATAATCAAGGTTTTAAAGTAGATAAAAATGAAATGGAACTTCTTGTTAATGACATTGAAAAAGCAAAGGGAAAAAGAAACTCTATGGTTGGGTTAATAGGAGATGTAGCTCGAGAAGAAAACATAAAAAGAAATGTTGAAAAAATAGAAGAATTAGCAGATAAAATTTTAGAAGACAATGATTTACCATCAACAGAAGAAAATTTAAGAATTGCAAAAGCAAGAGCTGCTGACGTTATAAGACGAGTTCCAGCTTTACAATTTGAACAATCTCCAACTTCTTTAGGAATACAAAGAGGAGCTGATGATTCTTATGGTCGTATTCAGAGATAAAAATGGCAGATAATTTAACTTTACAATTAAAAGAAGAATTAGCTAGAAGAGGAAAAGTTGTTACTGATTCTCAAGTTCAAAGTTTTTTAGATAAAAAAATTAAACAAGTACAACAAACATCTTCTCAACAAGTACCCCAACAACAATTACAATCAAATCAAAGTGAATATCCTGATTGGTTTAATTATGATGAAAAATCAACAACAGATAATACATTATCAAATGCTTTAGGCGTAGGATTGTGGTCTTTTGCTGATAGTGCTTTATTTGGAGTTCCAGGCGCATTAGTAGAAGAAGAAGATTATTTAGACTTTGAAGACCCATTAGCAAAATGGTTATCAGCTGCAGGTAGTTTTGCAGGATTTATAGGTGGAGCTCCAATGAAACTTGGATTAAAAGCAGGTACTGCAGTTGCTTCTAAACTAGCTCCTAGAATGGTAGGAAAACAAGGTATTAATACTGTTGTTAAAGGAATGAGAGGAATAGGTAAGGATGGAGGATTAAGCAATAAAGCAATTAAGCAAGCAACAGGTGGATATAGAAGTCTTGTACAAAAATCTCAAACAGATAAAATGTTGCAAGGTGAAAAGTTTGGAGAAGCTGTTGCTAAATATAGAGATGAATATGTAGAAATGGGATTGCAAAATGGTATTCTTAAAAATGCAGATGAAGCTGAATCATTTAGAAAAATGTTTTTAATGGATGATGTACCCGGTGGATTCAATGTGTTTAAAAGACCTGTTCAAGATTTACAATCTTTAGCTATTGCTCGATATGGAGATGATAAGTTAGGTAGGTTTATTGGGCACGCAGCTAATGATATCATGATATTTTCAATGATAGATACAATCTTTGAAGGTGTTAGTGTGTATGAAGACCAAGAATTTGATTGGACTGCACCATTATGGGGAGCTGCTAATGGTATAGCATTTTCATCATTATCATTTTTAAATCCTAAAGGTAAATCATCATCTTGGTTAAAAGATTTTAGAGTAGGTGTCCGAGCGGCTTTTGGTGGTAAAAGTCCATACAACAAATTAAGTGATGACCAATTAGCAGGAGTATCTAGATATATAGGTAAATCATTAAAAGATAATGGAGAAGATGGAATTATTAGAGATTTTAAATACAATGGTAAAACTGCTGATAGTATTAATTTAGTTTCTATGGGAGACCATGTAGGTTTTGAACTTGGTTCATCTAGAACTTTACAAGAATTTAAACATCATTTTGGTGATGACGCAGGTAAAGCAATGAAATCTTTTCTTGAAAGTCAACGAAAGAAATTTGGTAGAGAAATAATGAAATGGTCTACAAAAGATGAAGCTGCTAACTTAGTTCAAGTTTGGCCTAGAATGGTACTAGGGGGTTTATTCTTTAATTCTCAATCATTTTATCATATGTACGCTAATGACCAAGATTTAGATTTTTCTACGGATATACTACCTAATTTCCTTATTGGTGCATACATACAAAGAAAGACTAACCCTTCTAGGTTTGATTTAAGTCCAAATAATATGAATCAAGCTCGTCAAAATCTTGCATTATTAGGTTTTGATTCTGGTCAATTAACAGAAATACCATCATTGCAACAACCTCAAAGTAAATTTAGAAATCCATTATATACAGATAAATATAAAAAATTAATTGAAGTAGCTGAAAATGAAGGAATTATATCTGATGATTACGCAGAAATGGATACAAAATTAGAAAATGATGATTCAAGTGTAGGGTTGCCTAATAATAGAAATGAAGGATTTGAAAAAATATATGGATGGTTAAAAGGTATAAGAGCGTATCAAAAACCATTAGATAATATATCTGAAACCTCATCTAAAAAAATACTTGATGAATGGAAAAAAGTAGACCCCGATACAAATTTAGAATCTATTGATTCTGTAGAAAAAATGTTAGATACCGAATCATTAAAAATGACTGAAGAATTTGAAAAAAACTTTCCTACTATAATAGCACAGTTAAAAGGTGTGGATGAATTAAACATTATAGAAGATGGAACTGGTAAAGAATCTAAATTAAAAACACCAGAGCATGTAATGCTTAGTGGTGAAATTCAAAAATTAGCAAGAGAAGGTAAATTAGATTGGTTAGAATCTGAAGGTCAAGAAGCAGTAGAAAAATTACAAAAATCTTTTGATGGATTAAATGCAATTATAAAAACATCTTTTGATATTGACCAAATAAAAGTAAATGAATCGCCAAGTGAAAATTCAAAAACAATTTCTACTGAAGAAAATGTTAGAAAAATATATGAAACAATTACTAGAGAAGAATCTAAAATAGATAATTTATATGCAGATAAAAGTTCTATGTCTTCTAAATTTAGTTTTACTGATAACTTTAACGATTATAGATATGCTGTCCAAAGAAATTATGCAATAAGAACCGCTCAAGGAATAACAGATATATTTAAACCTTCATATGATAAAGCAGAAAGAGATACTTTAATAAGATATATGAAAGATTCTGGATTGATTACTTTTGATGGGCCTACTTCTAACCCATTACTTGTTAATAATGTAGACCAAGTAAAATTTAAAGAATCTGGCGACGCTGAAAAAGATGGAGAAAGAAAAAGATTTTTAGGTAGAGTACTTGCTATACAATCTGTTGTAGGTAATTATAATAGAACAAATATAAATGTAGAAAATGTTGATGGTTCTAAAATAGATACATTAAGAACTAAGTTATCAGAGTTAGGATATAATGAATCTAGAATGCCTTTATGGATGCATAAACATATTATGGATTTTGCATTTAGAGAAAAAATAGAAGGCACTAAATTAGAATTAGCAGATGTAGATGGCATTATGTCTTTGTCTTCTTTAGGTATGGCTTCTGTTGGTGTTGATGTTTCTGGACAAAAAACATCTGGATTTTCATTAAAGTTAATTGACACTACTATATTAAACGAAGGTTCTACTTTGGTAAGTGGAATGTCGGAAGCAGATATAATTAGTTACAATGATAGAGTAAGACAAATAGAAGAAAGGTCAAATGGATTAGTTACGATTGAAACTGACCCTGTATTAGTTACTGATATGTCTATGTTAAAAATAATGGTAGACTCTTTAAACCCTGAAACATATGGTAACACTCCTGATGCAAGTTCATCTGCTAAAGGAACATTAATGGAATTTATTAATTTAGTAGGAACTTCTAATATACCAGGTTCTAAGAAGTTTCAAGACCAATTAGGTAGGTTTATAGAAGAGAATGGACCTGAAGCAGAAACAAGAGCTTTGTCATGGTTGAATGAAGCAGGCTTGGTAAAACTTAAAGAAGGTGAAAGAAAATTTGAAGTAGACTTAAAAGATTTTAATGACCAAGTAGCATTAAAATTAGGAAAAAGAATTGATAGATATGGAGTAACGCCAGAGTATGCTGAAAGAATATATCAAACATTAGAAAAAAATTCTAGAGATAGACAAATGCTAGATTCTGGTGAAGGTGATTATGTAAAAACTATAACTATGCAAGAGTTTTTTCAAAGATATAGAGTAAATGGAAAAGTTGCTACTCCTGCTAATATACAAGAAGAAACAATAAATAAAATATTATTTGATTCATGGGAAGGTAGAAAAGTACCAAAAGCAGAAGTAATACAAAATTTATTTGATAAACTATATGTTCAAAATGGTGACAAATCTGATTGGGTAAAATTTTCTGATTTATCAAATCCAAAGCAACAAAAAATGAAAGCATCAATGCATAAAGATTTTATAGCATTAATTGGTGGAAGATTAAATCAAAAAACTCAAAATGTAGTAGAATTTAAAAATGGAAAATTAAGAGCAGGGAAAGAAGTAAAACAATCTACAAGATATGATTTGTTATTAGATGAATTAGGTATAGAACATTATAATATAGACCCTTTTATTACTACATATATTTTTTCTCCTAATGGTAGAAGGATTCAAAGAAAAAGAGTAAATGTTTTTGGGGAGACAACTAATCTCCCAAAATTTAATCAAGATTTAATTAAATCATTAAGACAAGATTTTGATTCTAATTTAAATATAGCAACAGAAATTGAAGGAAAAGATATAAGAGGTCCTTTTGGAGAAACTGGATTAGCCTCTATGAGACTTGCTCCTAATATGAGTCCTATTGCTATACCATTTGAACAATTAAAAAATATAAAAAATAAATTTGATGATTTTGCTAAGTTATATACTTCTGATGAAAGTTTGTTAAAACAAGAACAAAAAAATGTTATAACAGATATACAAGAATCATTACAAAAATCAGAAGATAATGGTAGATTAGCACCTACTGCTGATTATTCAGCTGCTTTAAGAAGGTTAATGTTGCAAGATATGCTTGTAGGAGCTGATGGAGATAAACTATTTATAGATTTTGTAAATGGAGATGTTTCTAGTATTGATAAATTATTTGGAAGAACAAAATTATATGATACTAAAAAGTTTGTAACATATGATTCTGAATTTATTTTAGATGTTGCTGATAGTTTCAAATCTATAGGAGATAAACCAACTGAAAAAGTATTAAGAGATAGATTAAGAAAAAATAACTTTGGTGTTGTAGTTTGGAATGATGAGCAAACTGCTGACGTTAGAACAGAAGTTGAGCAATACATAAAAGACAATAATATAGATTTTAATTTAGATTCAATATTGGGAGAAGCTCACAGAGATGTAAGTGGTTTTGATAGTATTGCTTATATAAATAAAGATACTTTAAAGTTTTTTCACACTATGATGGGACATAACCCAAATTCTACAAATCCTATTAAACCAGTTATATCATCAGGCGGAGCAAACTCACCTCTTCTTATGGGTAAAACATTATTTGTTTATTCAAAAGATTTAGATGGGTTTTTTAATAATCAAAATAATAGAGATGTAGATATTATTCTTTCTTCTAGTGGAGCAAAAGCATTAAACGCAAATATTAAAACAGATAGCAAAGGAAAATCATTTGATAATTCACTTATAAATAATGTTGAATGGGGTGAGTTAAATAGTTTTAAAATTTCAGGAAATCATTTAAGAAGAATATCTTTAGACTCTATTGGTCTAAAACCAGAAAAAGATGTAATAAAAAGCACTGGTAAAATTTCTCCAGCTGATATGAATTATGCTGATAATGTTGAATCAGGTAAATATTTTAACGATGAGATAGCATCCCCATTAAATAAATCATTAAAAAATGCTCAAGAACAAATAAAAAATCCAATATCTACTAGGCAATGGATAAGAGACCAATTTGGAGATGAATCATTAATATCTATGGTAGATGGAAGTGAATCATTAAATAGTTTAAATGGATTAGGTTTTTTTGCAGGTCTTACAAGAGATGCTAATCCTATGAGTTATAGTGAATCAATGGTTAAAAATAAAATATATGGAGCATACATAGACCCATTAATTAATAATAAAAGGTCAGTAACAAATCAATTTAACCAATTAGATTCTGAAAGATATGGTGGGCAAGCATCATTAATACAAGCTCCTATAAACTATTCACACAATAAAGCAAGATTAAAGCCTACACTTGTTGATGGAGAAGGTAAAATGTCTAGTAGAGGAGAAGTTGTATTACCTAACATAGAAAAAAAACAAAAAATAGCTAAACTAATTAGTCAAGGTTATCAATTAAAAATTGTTGAAAATGATAAAATACATGACCCATCAAAATTATTTAAAGAATTAAAAGAAGATTGGGATATAAATTTAGACCTTGATATTGAGTTGGGCGATTTGCACGATTTAGTACAAACTTTAGGCGTAGAAAATAATAGACCTAATCTACAATTAGGAATTATTGTAAGAAGAAATCCAAGAACAAGGCCAAATGATTTATCACTTATGGGATTAAAAGGATTCTTAGATGAAACATATGGTAATTCTATGATGATAAACAGTTTAGATGTTGTTAATATTTTTGAAGGTGATTATGACGCTGATAAAGCAGATTACTTTTTTGCTCAAAAACAAAATATGTATGAACATATTCAAAGGACATCTCAAGCTTTTGTACAAGGGATAGACCCTACTAAGTTTATGAAAAATTCTGATTTTACTTTTACTACTAATACAACACTTGAAAATGATGCAGTCGAAAAAATGGCTGCTGATTTAGACCTTTATAAATCTTCAATTGGATTAGTTCAAAAAGTTCCAAGAATGTTAAACTATTTAGCAAATTTAGGACAAGATGTTCCAGTAGAAATAATAGATGGTAAAAAAGTTGCTACCCAAAAATCTATGGTAGGTGAAGAAAATTCTAAAATATTATATGAAGGACTTACTGAAAAAGGGCAAGATTATAAAATTGTAATGGATTACGACAATTTAGATTTTTATTTAAGGTCTGCTCTTGAAACTCAATATATAATAGATGGTAAGGGTGATTTAAATGAAAACATAGCATCTGATATATTTTCTTGGAGAGATGATTTTTTATTCCCAAGACATGATAAATCTAAATCATCTAGTCAATTAAGAGCAATGAATGAAGTTGATAGAATTGGATTTCATCAACAAATGTCTAAAGATGGAAGCAATAGAAAAGGTGAAAGAGTAAGGATATTTAAAAAGTTAACAAAACAAGATGATGGAGCTTATGCTGATATAGAAGACGTAGGTAATTTAGATAAAGCAATAATTAGAGAATTGCTATCTGAATATGGTAAGATGTTACAAGTAACTGGAAATACTGCTTATGAAAATAGTGGTGAACAAAAAAGAGTTACATACGAAGATATTATGAGTGCTTCTGATAGGTTTTTTAAGTTTAATCAAAATTTAAGAAAATCATTATATTATAGACTTAGAAATAAATATCAAAACATGAAAAGAGATAATGAAGGAAAGCCAATAAGTAAAGAGCAATGGAAAGATAGTAAAGAATTTCAAGATTTATTTGGAGTTAAAACAGAAACAGCAACAAAAGGTAAAAAATCTTTTAGTTGGCAAGTTTCTAAAAATGAAAGAATGTTTAATAATTCTATTACTGCAAATGCAGAAGAGTTTGCTTCTGGTCAAAGAGGTTCTCCTATTGAAAGAACATTGCACAAATTATGGGATGCTAATTTATTTGAAGAATCAAGAGTAGAAACACTTACAGGACAAACAAAAGAAGCAATGAATAATTGGTATGATGAATTTGTGTTTGATACTAGAATGTCTGAAAATAATTTAAAAGAATCATCTAATATGTTAAAGTCAAATGTTTTAAAAACCACATTTGATATAAATGGAAAAATTAATTTAATAAAATCGCTTAATAAAAAAATCATGCAAATTAAGTTTAATAAAACTTTAAGGTGGGATAGAAGAAAAAAAGCGATGGATACAATTAATGATTTAAAAGAAGAAGTACAAAAAGAAGTAAAAGATTTTTTAAGTAAAAATTATTTTAAAACTATGTCTAGTAAAGATTTAGATAATATAGAATTTGTCGATGTTAATACTTCGAACATGAAAAAAGGAGCTATTTATTATTCTACATTAGAACAAATAAAAAGATTTATGCCTTTAATTAATGGTACTGATGGATTTGGATTAAACGAATCTGCTATTAATGATATTAAACAAATTAAAGATTACAGAAGATTGTTTTATGGTAATCAAGACAGGTTGGGTGAAATATATAAATATGGAGCTAAACAATCACTAAGTCCTGAACAACAAAAATTGCTAGAACAATTTCCAGACCAAAACACTTACACAGATATAGAAACTTCATTACTTTTTAAAGGTGTAAACAAACATGGGTTAAAATTTCTTTGGGGATTTATGCAACCTTCTTTAAACAAAAAATCTATAGGTATTTTTGAAGGTAATCCTATTGCTGTTCCTTTTGAAGCTAAAGAAGGCTATGACCCATCTAGTAGATATAGAAGAGGATTAAATTTCTTAACTCAATTAGCAATGAGAGATTCTTTATCTGGTGAAACATTAAATTATCAAATGAAAGGATTAGCTAAAACAGCTCTTGCGTATATACAAACTACTGAAGCTCAATTTGAAAGATTTTTTAATAAAAGATTTGATATGAAAAATTTAATATCAGATAATTTAGGAGATGCTTATTTGTTTGGAGATAAAGCACAAAAGAAATTAGTTTACGATGCAATAAAACTTCCTAATTTTCATAAAGACTTTGAACAAAGGTTTGGAGATTTTGGTACAATACAATGGACAGGAACTGGAGAAAGAATTAAAAATGGATTTGGTTTATTTAATGACCACTTATTTAATTTTTATAGAGATATAATGTCAGCAGCAGGTAAAGAAAAAGAATTTGATACATACTTAGACGAAATGAGTAATTTACAAGATTTAATGATGAGCAATAATGTTCTTAGTCCTATTGCATATGTACACGCTAGAAATAAAATGGATGTTGATATTAGAAACATTGCTCAAAAAACTCTTGGACAAGCATTAAGACAGGGTAATTTATCTACAGAAGTATCTAATAAACTTCAAGGTAATCCTGTATTTGCTTTAATGGGTGGGGATACTTTCTTTAAAAATTTAAACTTAGAAAGACCTGCAAAAACAGGAACAGACAGTTTAAAAGAAGTTTATGCTAAAGCTAAAGCAGTAGAAAATGTTAAAAACGATTTACCTATTGATGAAACTAGTGAAGAAAGATTTAGAAAAATGAAAGACGAAATGATAGAAATAGAAAAGTGTTATACCTAATGGCTAGTATTAATTGTAAAATAATAAATCCGAATTATAAAAAATTATTAAATGGTATAGATTCTTGGGCGCAATCAAAAGCAACTAGAAAGAATCTTAACAATCCATATGAAGCAGCTTTTAGAATGGTTTATAATAATTTTGAATTAGATTTAGATACGTTAAAATACGATAATGAACGGCAAGTATTAACTGAAGGAAGAGCTAATGGGTTTATAAAACAATTAGATAAACTTAATGATATGGTAGATTCTGGTAAAATAGATGGTGAGTATGCTCAATTTTTTTATCAATCTTCTCATTACGGAACTAAAGACCCTGTTATTGGTAGTTATTTAAAAGAAATGCAAAACTCTAGTTTTTTCTTTAGGAAAAATGAATTAAGAGATAGAAATAGATTTAAAGAAATAATTCAATCTTTGCAAAAAGACGCTGGTATTAATAGTATGCTTGGAAAATTAAAGTATAATCAAGCACAAAGAAAATTAACTAAACTAGATAATGATTTAATTAAAGCAATTAACAATGGTGATGATACAAAAGTATCTGAATTACAAAGAGAAATAAATGTTTTAACTACTGATGGTGAATTAAAATCTTTTGGCGATTTTATGGATGTTGTAGAAAGAGGATTAAAAGAGGCATCACAAGCAAAATATCTTCTTATAAAAGAAAAAGCAAAAAACGGTGATAAAAAAAGTGAAAAACTTTTAAAAAATATTGATGACGGAAAAGCCAGAGTAAGACTAACAGATATAGAAATTTCTAATATAGTTAAAGACAAAAATGGAGTAGCATTAAAAGAAAGACCTGAATTGTTTAAAGCAGTTGTGCAATATGATACAATGATGGAAGATTTATATAAATCATTAAGGTCAGGTATTACTCAAAGAATTGATTCTATTATTGAAAGAACTAAAATAAATAAAGATGAAACAAATGAAAAATCATTAATAGAAATTAGAAAAAATTTAATAGAAACATTAATGCCTAAATATGAAACTGGATTTTTTCCTCACTATGTTAGAGACTTAAGCACTCCATTTATGCAAAAAATAATGCCTCATTTAGATGACTTGCAAACATCTGTTAATCCCTATGTTAAAAATAAATCAAAAACTGTATCTCAAATAGTTAATGATATTAGATTAGATATAAGTGACCATGCTAAAGGAAGAGCAAAAGGAGAAGAAGGAGATACTTATAATTATAGTAAACATTTTTTAAATGTTGTAGACAGTTACATAGCAGATGTAAACAGATTTAATTTTACAGCATTTACTGATGCTCATTTTATTAAGTCTATGTCTGCTGTAGAAAATATATATAAAACAAAAGGTTCAGCACAAAATTACGGACAAAATATTGTTGATTATATTGGAGACTTACACAAAGCAACTAATGGAGATACTGATATAAGTCCTAAAACAAGAGCTTTAATGAGGTCTGTATTAGGTTTTGAGTTTATATCTAAATTAGGTGTTAATCCTCGTTCAGCAGCTAGAAACTTTACACAAAGATTGCTTGATTATGTAGAATGGGGACCTGTTCAAATATCTAATATGAATGAACAATTAAAAAATATGACATTAAAAACTAATAAAGGAGGAGAAGTTAGTTCAGATGTTTTTGTTGAAAGTTCTTTAAAGAAAGCTGGTCTTTTATTTGATGAAGTATCTCCGCAATTATTAGAGACTGGATTGCAATCTCCTGCTTCTATGTTCAATCTTAGAGTCTGGAACGAATCTAAAGGTAAATATGAAATATTAGAAAAATCTAAATTAGAAATGTTTGCAGATGCAACTGGAGCAGTAGCAGCTAAAAGTTCTTATTTACATAGAAAAGCTGAAAATTCAAATAGAAAACATACATTTAAAATAGCGTTTGCTCAATTGTACAAGTGGTTAAAAGACAATCCTGCTTTTATAGAATCTAAAAAAAAAGAAATGGGTGAAGATTTTTCAGCTGCTAAATTAGATGCTTCTATTCAAACTACTGCTATGAATTATGCTAAAAACATGGTCATTTTAAATCATTTTGATTATGCTGATTATGCAAAGTCAAAAGCTTTTAGAAGTAAGATTGGTAGATTTATGTTTCAATTTCAACATTATAGTATGGAGTTTTTTGAAAGAAATGTTAAGATATTAAAAGAAGCAAAAGAAGATGTATTAGCTGGTAATTTAATGCCAAATGGAGATGCTAGGGGTATTGAAAAAGCATATAGATTAGCATTTGCTTATTTCTTAGCTCCTGTAATGGCATCAGCTTTAACAGGATTAAACTTTGAAAATTTAGTAGAGCATGATTCAGCTAATAGAATTAATCAACTTGCAACAGTTTTAACTGGTGATGAAGAAGATATTAAAAAAGCATTTTACGGTAAGGGTCCTATATTATCTACATTTGGAGGTCCATTAGCTTCTGATATAATTGATATAGGTATGATGATGGATGTAGTTAATTTAGATGAAGATTCATTACTTACTATAATAACTGGTATGCAAGAATATGATTTAAATCAACAAAGTACAGACACTAGTAAAAAAATAAGACTTTTAAATGGATTCGCTGGAAGACTTATTGAGAGACACATACCTCAAATAAATGAAGGTAGAATTGGATGGGCTGTACAACAAGAATTAGGATTGTATCCAACTAAAGAAGCAAAAGAAAAACAAAAAACTTATAAAAAAGCTCGTAAAAGAATATTGCCATCTAATATTGAAAAGAGTTTAAGAATGTTAGAAGAGGGCAAGCTAACATAACTAACCCTCTCCTGACTAGCGTTTGATAATATATAACTAATACGCTAATTTTTTAATGTGCTATTTAATCTTGATTCAAATAATGGAATAATTATTTCACATAATTTATTTAATTCTTTAAATACATTTAAATATATTTTTGCTTTATCTTGTTCACTTTCGTCTTTAACTATTTTTATTATTTCTAAATTAGATTTTAATGCTAATTCTAATATTTTAATTTCTTCCATTTTTATCTCTCTTTTTTAAATTAGTTAATGTATCTACTTTTTCTTTTAAACTCATGTTATCTATAGCACTTTGAATAACTCCAAACATTCCTATAAGAACAGCATCTGCTGTATGTAATGTTACTTTTTTATTTAGTAATCCTTGATGGTCAATTACTCTTTGTGCAATAAACTTTAACTCTCTTTTTCTAGTTACTTTATCTTTTGGTAACTCTAATGATTTCATCCAGACTTGTGGAGCAATAAACTTAGTTTCTATCTTATTAGCTCCTAGCAATCCTTGCCAAATCCCATAGTTAGTACCGAATTTAAACGCACTGCTACGACCATCGCTAGGGAATGCGTGTACTTGTTCAATGTAAGCAGTAACTGGAATTGTATTTTCCCATGTTATTCTGTATGGTTCTAATATTTCTGCCATATCTTCAATTGTTTGTGGGCATTTATACATTTCAATTATCTTGTCTTCATTGATGAATACTATTCCTCCGCTTTTACCCGGGTCTATACCTATTGTTATCATTTAAAAATCCTTCCTTTCTGTATAGTTATGTCTTGTAGTGTACTTCTTCTTTTTATAATTACCTACCCATTTATTTGGTTTGTATTTTTTACCGATTACTTCACCTTTAAATACGTTAATAACTTTATCTGTTAATTTATCTCCAGATTCATATCCTATTGATACATTCTTATATTGAGTACATCCTTTATCAAATGTTTCTTTAGGTATTATCTTAGAGTTACTACCATGAACAAGTTCGAACCAATAGCAAATTCGATTATGCTCATAGTAGCAACCATTACAAGATTTGTTTTTATTTTGAGTCATCTTTAGCTAGTTTATCATTCATGTAGAATTTACATCTACCACCATTGAAACCAACTTGATGAGTACCAATCCTACCATATCTACTTTTAGCAACAATAATCTCACTTTTATATGGGTCATATCGTTCACTATCAAAGTTATGTCCATAGAATACGAACATTGCAGATTCAGCAGTTTGTTCTATCACACCACTTTCTGCATAGTCACTCATTCTAGGTCTAGGGTCAATACGCTTCTCAATCTCTCTGTTTAACTGTGATACTAAGATAACACTACAATCTTCAGATTTAGAAATCCATTTGTATTCTTGCATTATCTTTTCTATCTCGAATCGTCTGCCTTCTTTAATACCATCTACTTGAATCAACTGAATGTAATCATCAAGAACAACGTCAGGTTTATGCTTAGATATTTCTCTAAGACAATCATCTAGACTTCGTATGTTATCATACATTATTAGATTCTTGTATTTATCTTTCATTACATCTGATGTTATATCAAACTCATCTTGTCCGTTATCATCTAGTTCATTCTTTCTAACATGACCATAGTTAAGGTCTTTGCTTTCCATTACTACCATCTTCTTTAGCATTTCTGTGTTTGACATCTCTCTGTTAAACAGCATTACTTTAAATCCCTGATAGATAAGTCCTCTAATTATATTAATAATCAAAGTAGTTTTACCATGTCCGGGCCTACCTCCAACGACAGTTATTTCTTTACGAGTCATACCGCCTGCAAATGAATCTAAGTGTGCTAAGTTAAATGGTATAAGATTAGAATCTTCTTTCATCACTTGTTTCATATCGTCTATAAGTACAGACATATCTACTTGTTTAGATGGTTGAATATTCTTTAGTTCATCAATTAACTTATTATGTTCACTAAGTATATCTTTTACAGTTCCATTATTGTCATAACTTGCATCTACTAATTTAGTTGCTGACTTAGCAGTTTCTCTTTGTATGTACTTTTGCCATACAATCTTAGCATAGTTTTCAATATTAGCAGTTGATGGTACAAAATCAGTAAGTCCAGTTATAAAGTAAGCGAGTGATTTATTACTCATCTCTTGAGTTTTTTCTGTAACTGTAATAAAGTCTACATCTACTTGTTCTCTATACAACTCTTTGAATGCTTTCCATACATCTTTGCAATCTCCATTGTAAAATGCATTATCATTCCTTACCCAAGCCATTGCTATTTCTTGCTCTCTATCTCCTCCTAACATTAAACATCCAAGCAATGCTTTTTCTGCTTCTTCTGATTGTGGTAATTGTTTTAGTTCTTCGCTCATTCGTTCTCCTTAAATATATTTATTTGTTGTGTTGGTTCATAATTTATTATAACATACTCCTTTCTACCTTTTTGCCTAGCTTCGTCTGTAGCTCCTACATACTTCCAATTAAGAGTCCTACAATCAAAGTCTTTATACAATTCAGCAACTTCTTCTCTGTAATCATAACTAACCATAAAGTGACCGCCAGCATCATGTATTTTTTGTACAGATTCTCTTAGTCTTTCGTGGTCTTCCATTGTGAAACTATGATTATAATATGTTCCTTTTTCCGTTGCTACAATGTATGGAGGGTCTAGATACCAGAAATCTCCTTTTCTAGGTTTGTACCTATCAACAAGTTCACCAAAATCTAGGTTTTCTATTGTTGCTCCTCCTAAAAACTTTCTAGAATATGTTAATTCTGCTTCCCAATCTTTATTCATATCTTTATTCATAGAGAATGGAGTGTGAATTAGTTTATTAAAACTATATCTTATACAATACAGATACTTAGCAGCTTGTAGTGGGTCAGGTATCTCGAATGTATTATTCTCGTCTCTTATCTCTCCTTTGAAATTTAAGAATAAATCACGACTTTTGGGAATCCAAAATAAATTATCTATTAGTTCCTTTCTTTTTAAGATAACACTCATGTAAAGATTTACAATGTTTTTATCTTTATCGTTAAGTACGTTCCATTTTGCTTTAGACTTTCTAAAGAACATAGAAAGACCGCCTGCAAACACTTCTATATACCTCTCATGAGGGGGCAAAAGAGGGATAAGTTTCTTACTCATCTCATATTTACCCCCATAATAAGGAAGTACAATTGGGCAATCGTACCAATCCAGACTAGGCACTAGCTACATTTACCTT